>Ga0209207_1000063_pt1 | contig 96820 bp, 83 predicted proteins | sample SaghotsprinmetaG_FD_184140 | JGI IMG/M metagenome (GOLD analysis project Ga0209207, IMG submission 184140) | Hot spring microbial communities from South Africa to study Microbial Dark Matter (Phase II) - Sagole hot spring metaG (SPAdes) (version 3) | ecosystem: Environmental > Aquatic > Thermal... | reverse complement strand
AGCGTAAAGCACGTGGCTACGGTCGCTTCTCCACCATCCGCACCGTGATCTTCCTCATCGCCGGCAAGCTCGATTTCTCCGAATTTAACCCGCATGCCGCTTAACCCACTCGAAATTCAAAAGAGCCCAATTCTTACTGCTGCGCCCGCAACGGAGCGCGCAGCAGCCGTTCGAAATCCCGCGGCGCCACATACTGCAAGACCTCGCGTCCCTTGGCATCCAGTTGCAGGTCCAGCCCCTTGTCCGGATACAGGAAATGCTCGCGGTGTTCGCCGTCGCGGATGCGCTCGCTCGGCGCTCCGAAGCGCTGCAGGACGATCTGCTCGTCCAGATTCACCGCCGGCACGAAGACGAAGGCGATCACGGGGCGCGTGTCGGCCCGGGCGAGATCTTCCGGCGCGAGGGTGATGCGGCGCGTCGCACCTTCCATGTAGTCGGCTTTGACGGCGCGTTGCAGTATGGCCTCGCGCTCTTCGAGCGTGGTGTCGAGCGTCAGTACCAGTCGACCCATCAGCGGGCCGGCGGAAAAGCTTTCGTAAAAGGCTTCCAGCGAGCCGCTGCCGCCGGCGGTGGCGACCAGGGCAACCACTGGCGCTCCCCCCAGGCGATGCTTTGCCTCGCCGAACGGCGTGCGACCGGCTTCGATGCCGAACACCCGCGCGTATCCGTCCTCCAGGATTTCGATCTGCCAAGGCATACCGCTGTCGGGAATGACGGTGCGCCGTTCGACATCGCCCCTGGGCAGCAGGAGCGGCAGCGCGAGCAGGACGAACAAAGCGAGGAAAAACAGGCCGATCGCCTTGAGGATTTTCATGCGCCACTCCGCGGGATGTGCCATCGAGGGCGGATTGTAACGGCTTGGCGCCGGCACAAAAGTCGGCGCCGGCGAGACGGCGAACTTTATAATCGCCGCTCACCTTCCGCGAGCCGCTCCCATGCCCTCTTCTCCCAGCAAGATCCTCGAAACCTTCCCCAATCCCGCACCGCACCGGGATTACCAGATCCACATGGAAATCCCGGAATTCACCTGTCTGTGCCCGAAGACCGGCCAGCCCGATTTCGCCGTGCTGACGCTCGACTACGTCCCCGACAAGCTCTGCGTCGAACTCAAGAGCCTCAAGCTCTACGTGTGGAGCTTCCGCGAGGAAGGCCACTTCCACGAGGACGTGACGAACCGCATCCTCGACGACCTCGTCAAGGCGGTGAAACCGCGCTTCATGCGTCTCACCGCACGCTTCTACGTGCGCGGCGGGATATTCACCCACGTCGTCGCGGAATACCGCAAGAAGGGCTGGCAACCGCAGCCGCGCATCGAGCTCACCGAGTTCGCACCGCAATCGAACATCCGATGAATCCCCATCTCTCCCGACTCCAGCCTTACCCCTTCGAGAAACTGCGCGCACTTTTCGCGCAGGATACGCCGCCTGCCGGCCTGAGCGAAATCAAGCTCCACATCGGCGAGCCGCAGCATCCGACGCCGCAATTCGTCAAGGATGCGCTCGTGGCGAATCTCGCCGGGCTGGCCGGCTATCCCGCCACGAACGGCTCCGACGACCTGCGCCAAGCCATTGCCGACTGGATCGCACGCCGCTACAAGATCCCCGCGCCGGATGCCGCCACGCAGGTGCTGCCGGTCAACGGCTCGCGCGAAGCGCTGTTCGCCTTCGCTCAGGCCGTCGTCGCACCGAGGCATCGGCAACCGGTCGTCGTCTCGCCCAACCCCTTCTACCAGATCTACGAAGGCGCAACCCTGCTGGCCGGCGCCCGTCCTTTCTTTCTTAACCAGGTACCGGACAACGGTTTTCGTATGGAGTGGACCGATGTGCCGGAGGAAATCTGGCAGGACTGCCAGCTCGTCTATGTCTGCTCGCCGGGCAACCCGACCGGCAAAGTGATGGATCTCGACGACTGGCAGCAGCTGTTCGAATTGTCTGATCGCCACGGTTTCGTGATCGCTGCCGACGAGTGCTATTCGGAAATCTATTTCGACGAGGCGAAGCCGCCCCTGGGCGGACTGGAGGCCGCCCGCAAACTCGGTCGCGACGACTACCGCAACCTCGTGATGTTCAGCAGCCTGTCCAAGCGCTCGAACGTGCCGGGCATGCGTTCGGGTTTCGTCGCCGGTGATGCGGCGATTCTCAAGTCTTTCTGGCTCTATCGCACCTACCACGGCTGCGCGATGGCTCCCCCCATACAGGCGGCAAGCAGCGCGGCCTGGCGCGACGAAGCGCATGTGCGGGAAAACCGCCGGCGCTACGTCGAGAAGTTTGCCCAAGTCACGCCGCTCATTGCCGCGCACCTGAAAACCGCCTTGCCCGATGCCGGCTTCTACCTGTGGGTGGACGTGTCGCCCACCGGTCTTGCCGACACCGAGTTCGCCCGCCGCCTGCATGCTCAATATAATGTGTGCGTCCTGCCCGGCAGCTATCTCGCCCGCGAAGCCGGCGGTGTCAATCCCGGCCGGAATTTTGTGCGTATCGCTCTCGTCGCCGGCCTTGAAGAATGCCTCGTGGCGGCCGAACGCATCGCCGCCTTCTGCAAATCCCTCTGACAAGGAAAACTCATGTCCGAACTGCAAAGCCTCATCGAACAATACTGGGAAGACCGCGCCAATCTCAAGCCCGGCTCCGCGCCGGCCCGCCTCGGCGAGGCCGTGAAGACCGTGCTCGACGAACTCGACCGCGGCAGCCTACGCGTCGCCGAAAAGATCGATGGCCAATGGGTGACGAACCAGTGGGTCAAGAAGGCGGTGCTGCTGTCCTTCCGCATCGAAGACAACGTCGTGATGGACGGCGGCGCGATCCGCTGGTTCGACAAGGTGCCGACCAAGTTCGTGCGCTACGATACCCACCTGTTCCAGAAGGGCGGCTATCGCGTCGTGCCCGGTGCGGTGGTGCGCCGCGGCGCCTACATCGCCCCCTCGGTGGTGCTGATGCCCAGCTTCGTGAATATCGGCGCCTACGTCGGCGAAGGCACGATGGTCGACACCTGGGCCACCGTCGGCTCCTGCGCGCAGATCGGCAAGAACGTGCATCTGTCCGGCGGCGTCGGCATCGGCGGCGTGCTGGAGCCCCTGCAGGCCAATCCGACCATCATCGGCGACAACTGCTTCATCGGCGCGCGCTCCGAGGTCGTCGAGGGCGTCGTCGTCGAGGACAACTGCGTGATCTCGATGGGCGTGTTCATCGGCCAGAGCACCAAGATCCTCGACCGTGCCACCGGCGAGATTCTCTACGGTCGCGTGCCGGAAGGCTCGGTGGTGGTTTCCGGCAACCTGCCCGCGAAGGACGGCAGCCACAGCCTCTACTGCGCGGTGATCGTCAAGAAAGTCGACGCGCAAACCCGTTCCAAGACCAGCATCAACGAATTGCTGCGCGACTAGAGGAGACCGCCATGGGCGCGATGCAGAGACTGTTCACCCTGATGGCCGAGAAAAAGGCCTCGGACATCTTCGTCTCGGCGGGGGCGCCCATCAACATCAAGATCAACGGCGTGGCGATGCCGGTCAACCAGCAGGTCATGGACAGCGCCACCATCATGAACCTGCTCGGCGAAATTCTCACCGCACGCCAGCTGGCCGAATTCGAGGAGCAGCTCGAACTCAACACCGGCTACGCGCTGGAGGGCGTCGGCAACTTCCGCATCTCGGTGATGCGCCAGAAGGGCACGCCGGCCTTCGTGGTGCGTTACATTCCGGCGGAGATTCCGAAGTTCGAGACGCTCAACCTGCCGCCAGTGCTCACCGACGTGATTCTCGAAAAGCGCGGCCTGATTCTCATGGTGGGCGCCACCGGCTCCGGCAAATCGACCACGCTCACCTCGCTGCTCGACTATCGGAACGAAAGGAAGACCGGTCACATCCTCACGCTCGAGGATCCGATCGAGTTCATCTTCAGGAACAAGAAATCCATCGTCAACCAGCGCGAAGTCGGTTCCGACACGCGCGCCTTCCAGGTCGCCCTGAAGAACGCGCTGCGTCAGGCGCCGGACTGCATCTTCATCGGCGAGATTCGCGACAAGGACACGATGAGCCAGGCGATCGCCTACGCGCAATCCGGCCACCTGTGCCTTGCCACGCTGCACGCCAACAACAGCTACCACTCGCTGTCGCGCATCATCAGCTTCTACCCGCTGGAAAACCGCCCCGCCCTGCTCGCCGACCTGTCGGTCACGCTCAAGTGCATCATCTCGCAGCGCCTCGTCAGGAAACCGGACGGGACGCGCACGCCGGCCTGCGAGGTGATGCTCAACTCGCGCCACATCGGCGAGTTGATCGAAAAGGGCGACTTGAACGGCGTCAAGGAGGCGATGGAGCAGAGTCTGTCCCCGGGTTCGCAGACTTTCGAACAATCGCTCTTCCACCTCTACAAATCCGGCGTCATCACGCTCGAAGAGGCCCTCGGCAACGCCGATTCCGCCAACAACCTGCACTGGCTGATCAACAACGCCGCCATTGACGACAAGAAACCCGACGAACGGCCTGGCACGACGCTCGCCGCCCCGCCCGATGCAACATCGAGCAGCACCGACAGCGGCGCCACCTTCTCCGAATTCACGCTGAAGATGGACTGATGACGGCGACGCTCGATCTCGCCAAGGCGCTCATTGCGCGCCGCTCGATCACGACGGAAGACGCCGGCTGCCTCGAACTCGTCGCCGCCCGCCTGGAACCGCTGGGCTTCGTCTGCGAGCGCATCGACAGCACCGGCCCCACCGGCCTCGTCCGCAATCTGTGGGCGCGTTATGGCGCCGCAAAACCCCTCGTCGTGTTCGCCGGCCATACCGACGTCGTACCGCCCGGCCCCGTCGAGAAATGGCAATCCGATCCCTTCGTGCCGACCGAACGCGACGGCAGGCTTTATGGTCGCGGCGCGGCCGACATGAAGACCTCGGTCGCCGCGGCCGTCGTGGCGGTCGAACGCCTGCTCGCCGCCGGCCCGATCAGGGGCTCCCTCGCCTTTCTGCTCACCTCCGACGAAGAAGGCGACGCAACGGATGGTACGGTCAGGGTTGTCGAAACCCTCAAAGCGCGCGACGAGACCATCGACTGCTGCATCGTCGGCGAACCGACCTCGGTGAAAACGCTGGGCGACACGATCAAGAATGGCCGGCGCGGCTCGCTCACCGGCAAACTCGTCGTCAAGGGCATCCAAGGCCACGTTGCTTACCCCGAAAAGGTGAAAAACCCTATCCACCTTGCCACGCCCGCGCTGGCCGAACTCGCCGTCACCCGCTGGGACGAGGGCAACGAATTTTTCCCGCCGACCTCCTTCCAGATTTCGAACATTCACGCCGGCGCCGGCGCGGCCAACGTCGTGCCCGGTAGCTGCGAAGTGCTGTTCAACTTCCGCTTCTCCACCGCGATTACGGCAGACGGCCTGCAAAACCGTGTGCATGCGATCCTCGACAAGCACGGCCTCGCATACGAGCTCGTCTGGACGCTCGGCGGCCGCCCTTTCCTCACCGCACCGGGGCCGCTGGTGAATGCCCTGTCCGCCGCCATCCAGACCGAAACAGGTGTCGATACCGAACTCTCCACCACGGGCGGCACGTCCGACGGCCGCTTCATCGCCGACATCTGCCCCGAAGTGGTGGAGTTCGGCCCGGTCAACGCGACGATCCACCAGATCGACGAATGTGTCGCTCTCGCCGACATCGAGCCGCTCGCGCGCATCTACGAAGCGACGTTCAGAAAACTGCTGTGTCCGAACTGATCGACGACCTTCACACGATCCGCGACTGGCTGCGCTGGGGCACGAGCCGCTTCCACGAAGCGAAGCTCTGCTTCGGCCACGGCTGCGACAACGCTCATGACGAAGCCGCCTGGCTGATCCTGCACGCGCTGCACCTGCCGCCGGACCGGCTCGATCCCTATCTGGATGCGCGCCTCACGCATCACGAGCGCCTCGCGGTGCTGGAAATTCTCCAGCACCGCATCGCGCGCCGCCTGCCGGCCGCGTATCTCGCCCGTGAAGCCTGGCAGGCGGGCTTCCGTTTCTATGTCGACGAGCGGGTGCTGATCCCGCGCTCCTATTTCGCCGATCTGCTTGTCGAAGGCTTCGCGCCATGGGTCGAAGACCCCGATGCCATCGCGTCTGCGCTCGACCTGTGCACGGGATCGGGCTGCCTCGCCATTCTGATGGCGCACGCGTTCCCGAATGCGCAGATCGACGCGGCCGACCTCTCCCATGATGCGCTGGAGGTGGCCAAACGCAATGTCGCCGACTACGGCCTCGACGCACGCATCCGTCTCGTCCATGGCGACCTTTTCGCCCCCCTCGGCAAGCGAAAATACGAGCTCATCATCAGCAATCCGCCCTACGTCACGGCGCAGGCGATGCGCGATTTGCCGCCCGAATACCGTCACGAGCCGGCGGGAGCTCTGGCAGCGGGGGAGGACGGCCTGGACATCGTGCGCCGCATCCTCGCCGGCGCCAAGGCGCATCTGAAGCCCGGCGGCCTTCTGGCCGTCGAAGTCGGCCACAACCGGGACATCGTCGAGGCCGCCTTCCCGTCCCTGCCGCTCGTCTGGCTCGACACCGGGAGCGGCGAAGGCAAGATTTTCCTGCTGCGGCGCGAGGATCTCGAATAGGCGCCGTCGCCGTCTCGCCAGCGTCGACTTTTTCAGCCCGGCAGAAAAAAACGCTCGCGCAAGCTCTCCGCCAGTCCCAGTGCGGCGAGGATTTCCCTGAGCCGCTCCCCGCGGTGGCGCTGCGGCTGCCCGCTGCGCCGCGCAACGATCAGCTCGTTTTTCATCGAATGCTCCCAGCCGACCAGTTCGGTGACGTTGAGCCGGTAGCCATGCGCTTCGAGTTGCAGGCAGCGCAACACGTTGGTGACGTGGCTGCCGAATTCGCGGGTATGGATGGGATGGCGCCAGAGTTCGGTCAGCGGGCTGGCGAGCGCCTGCCCCTTGCCCTGCCGCAGCAGGGCCGCCACTTCGGCCTGGCAACAAGGGATCAGCACGATGAATTGCGCGCGACGCCTCAGGGCGAAGCGAATCGCATCATCGGTGGCGGTATCGCAGGCATGCAAGGCGGTGACGATATCGATGCGCTCCGGCAAGGCGGAAGAATCCATCGCCTCGGCCACCGGCTGGTCGATAAAGCGCATGCCGGAAAAGCCCAGTTGCGCCGCCAGCGCACGCGCGCCCGCCACGAGTTCGGCGCGCGTTTCGATGCCGGTGACGACGGAAGTGTCGTCCTGCGCCTTGAAAAACAGGTCGTAGAGGATGAAGCCGAGGTAGGACTTGCCCGCGCCGACATCCACGAGCCGGACATCCCCCTGTTTTTCCTTGACTTCCGTCAGCAGCGGTTCGATAAAGCGGTAGAGGTGATAGACCTGCTTGAGCTTGCGGCGGCTGTCCTGGTTCATCTTGCCGTCGCGCGTCAGGATATGCAACGCCTTGAGCAATTCGACCGATTGTCCCGGCCTGATTTCGTGTTTGCCTTCCATCCTTGGTGGTATCCTGTGCTGCATTGCAACATCCGAGGGATTCGCCCGGCGAGTCTAGCGTATGAATTATGAACAGCACTACCTGACGTCCCTCTTCGAGCCGAAATCCATCGCCATCGTCGGCGCCTCGGAAACGGAAGGCTCGATCGGCACCATCCTTGTGCGCAACATCATCGACGGCGGTTTCAAGGGGCGGCTGTTTTTCGTCAATCCCCGCCATGAAACGGTTTTCGGCCAGAAGGCCTACGATTCGGTCGAAAGCATTCCGCTGCGCCTGGATCTCGCCGTCGTCTGCACCCGCGCGGAAACCGTGCCGGCCGTCATCGACGCCTGCGGTCGCGCCGGCACGAGGAACGCCATCGTGATCTCCGGCGGCTTTGCCGAAATGGGGCCGCGCGGCGCCAACCTCCTGCGCGCCACGCTCGATTCCGCCCGTCGCCACAACCTGCGCGTGCTCGGTCCCAACTGTCTCGGCCTGATACGCCCGTCGAGCGGCCTGAATGCCACCTTCGCCCACGGCAGCGCCAATTCCGGCACCATCGGCCTGGTCTCGCAGTCGGGCGCTCTGTGCACTGCCATTCTCGACTGGGCCTTGCCCAATGGCGTCGGCTTCTCGAATGTCGTTTCGCTTGGCGCGGAAAGCGATATCGATTTCGGCGAAGTGCTCGAATACATGGTCGCCGACCCGCGCACCGAGAACATTTTTCTCTACATCGAGGGCATCAAGAACGCCCGCCGCTTCATGAGCGCCCTGCGCGCAGCGGCACGCTGCAAACCGGTGTTGCTCATCAAGGTCGGCCGCCATCCGGCCGGCAAGCAGGCCGCGCTCTCGCACAGCGGCGCGCTGGTCGGCGCCGACGACGTGTTCGACGCCGCGCTGCGCCGCGCCGGCGTGGTGCGGCTGGGCAACGTCGGCCAGATGTATGCCGCCGCCTCCGCGCTCTTTTCGCATTTCCGACCGCGCGGCAACCGGCTGATGATCGTCACCAACGGCGGCGGGCCGGGGGTCATGGCCGCCGACCATGCGGCCGACATCGGCATTCCGCTCGCCCAGCTTTCCGAAACGACGCTCGCGAAGCTCAACGACATCCTGCCGCCGACCTGGTCGAAGGGCAACCCGGCGGACATCGTCGGCGACGCCGACCCGGCCCGCTATGCCGCGACCATCTCCACCTGCCTGGAAGACCCGAACGTCGACGGCGTGCTGGCGATCCTCACGCCACAGGCGATGACCGACCCCACGCAGGCGGCGCGCAGCGTCATCGAGATTTCCAAGAACAGCGACAAACCGCTCGTCACCTGCTGGATGGGCGAAGAACAGGTCAAGGAAGCGCGCCTGCTGTTCAAGGGGACGGGCATCCCCAGCTTCCGCACCCCGGAACCGGCCGTCGAGCTGTTCTCGCACATCTCCAACTACTACCGCAACCAACAGCTCCTGATGCAGGCGCCGGCCTCGATTTCCGATCACACGCCGCCGCGCCTCGAATCGGCCAAGCTGGTGATCGAAACGGCGCTCGCGGAAGGCCGCAAGCAGTTGAACGAGATGGAATCGAAGGCGCTCCTGGCTGCCTTCCGCATCCCCATCGCCCAGACCGTGATCGCCCGTTCGCCTTCCGAGGCGATGGTGCTGGCCGAAGAGATCGGCCTGCCGGTGGTCATGAAAGTGGATTCGCCGCAAATCACCCACAAGTCCGATTCCGGCGGTGTGCGCCTGAACCTCAATTCGCTGGCGCAGGTGCGCGATGCCTACAACGCGATCATCGAGGAGGTGAATAAAAACCGGCCGGATGCCATCGTGCATGGCATCGCCATCGAACCGATGATCCAGAAGGCCAACGGCCGCGAGCTCGTCGTCGGCATGACGCGCGACCAGATCTTTGGCCCGACCATCGTCTTCGGCCCGGGCGGACGCGACGTGGAAGCCTGCGGCGCCGAGCGCGCCGTGGCCCTGCCGCCGCTCAACCGCTTTCTCGTCGCCGACATGCTCAATTCGACGCGCGTTTCCGCCCGCCTGGGCGAATTCCGCAACATGCCGCCGGTCAGCATGGAGGCGCTGGAGGCCGTACTGCTGCGCGTTTCCGAAATGGTCTGCGAACTGCCGTGGATCAGCGCAATGGACATCAACCCGCTGATCGTGGACGAAAACGGCGCCGTCGCCGTCGATGCGCGCATCGCCATCGAGCAGTTGCCGCTCACCGCCGGCCGCTACGATCACATGGCGATCCATCCCTATCCCTCCCACCTGGTGTCGCAATACCAGACCACCGACGGACTGACAGTCACGATCCGCCCGATCAGCCCGGAGGATGCCGAGATGGAGCAGGAATTCGTGCGCAATCTGTCGCCCGAGACGAAGTATTACCGGTTCATGAACACGCTCAAGGAGCTGTCGCCGGCCCAGCTCGTGCGACTGACGCAAATCGACTACGACCGCGAGATGGCCTTCGTCGCCATCACCGAGATCGACGGCAAACCGGTCGAGGTCGGCGTCGCGCGCTATGCGATGAACCCGGACGGCGAATCCTGCGAATTCGCCATCGTCGTCGCCGACGACTGGCAGGGCAAGGGGCTGGCGCGCCGCCTGATGGGCGTCATCATCGAAACGGCGCGCGCGCGCGGCATCAAGTTCATGAACGGCGACTTCCTCGCCGAGAACCACCGCATGATCGCCTTCGTCACCAGCCTCGGTTTCGTGCTCTCGCCGCACCCGGACGATCCCGGACTCAAGCGCGGCGTGCTGGCGCTCTAACTGAAAAAGTCGACGCTGGCAGGACGGCGCCCGCCGGCGCGTCAGACGATCATTCCCGCCCCCACCGTGTCGTTGGTCGCCTCATTAGTGTGGCGGATCAGGTAGCGGCGGCGCGGATCGAGCGGCGCCTCCGATAGCCAGCAGAGTTCGGCATCGATGACGTCGAGCCTTCGCGGCAATGCGTCCGCCTTGACGATCATGTCGCCGTTCAAGGCCGACATCGGCACGAACCGCACATCGCCAATGCCGACGCGGCGCGCGAAGTCGAGGTAGTCGGAGCGAATCCGCTCGAACACCGCCGCGTCGTGGCCGACGAGATCCATCTTGTTCACCGCCACGACGAGGTGCGGGATGCCGACGAGATGCGCGATCAGCGAATGGCGCCGCGTCTGCGCCAGCACGCCCTGGCGCGCGGTCGACGAGGATGATGGCGAGGTTCGCCGTCGAGGCGGCGGTGACCATGTTGCGCGTGTATTGCTCGTGGCCTGGCGCGTCGGCGACGATGTACTTGCGCGTGCCGGTGCTGAAGTAGCGGTAGGCGACGTCGATGATGATGCCCTGCTCGCGCTCGGCGACGAGGCCGTCGGTGAGCAGCGAGAGATCGATGGCGTCGAGCCCGCGCTTGCGCGAGGTCTGCGCGATGGCGTGCAAGGTGTCGGCGAGGATGGCCCGGGTGTCGTATAGCAAACGGCCGATCAGCGTGCTCTTGCCGTCATCCACGCTGCCGCAGGTGAGGAAGCGCAGCAGGCCGTTGTCGATCTCCGGCAGATGCTCGGGGGCGCTCATCAAAAGTAACCCTCCTTCTTGCGCTGCTCCATCGCGGCCTCCGACGCCTGGTCGTCCAGCCGCGTGGCGCCGCGTTCGGTGATGGTGGTGGTGGCCGTCTCGGCGATGATCTTTTCGACGCTATCGGCAGCCGATTCGACCGGCGCCGTGCAGGTGATGTCACCGACGGTGCGGAAGCGCACGGTCACGGTCTCCACCACCTCGCCCTCGCGCGCCGGCGTAAGCGGCGTGACGGGCTGCAACAATCCGCCCTTGCGCACCACCGGACGTTCGTGGGCGAAGTAGATCGACGGCAGTTCCAGCCCCTCGCGGGCGATGTATTGCCAGACGTCGAGCTCGGTCCAGTTCGAGATCGGGAAAACGCGGATGTTCTCGCCTTTATGCACGCGGGCGTTGTAGAGGTCCCACAGCTCGGGACGCTGGTTCTTCGGGTCCCACTGGCCGAAGGCGTCGCGGAAGGAAAAGATGCGCTCCTTGGCGCGCGCCTTCTCCTCGTCGCGGCGCGCGCCGCCGATGCAGGCGTCGAAGCCGAATTCCTCGATGGCTTCGAGCAGCGTCACCGACTGGTGCCGGTTGCGCGATTCGTCCGGCGACTTGAGCACCACCGTGCCGCGCGCCAGCGACTCCCCGACCGAGCGCACGATCAAGCGCTCGCCCAGTTCGGCGGCGCGCCGGTCGCGGAAGTCGATCACCTCCGGATAGTTGTGGCCGGTGTCGATGTGCAGCAGCGGAAACGGAAAGCAGCCGGGGCGGAAGGCCTTCTCGGCGAGGCGTAGCAGCACGATGGAATCCTTGCCGCCGGAGAACAGCAGGGCCGGGTTGGCGCACTGCCCCGCCACCTCGCGCAGGATGTGGATGGCCTCCGCCTCCAGCCAGTCGAGGTGGCTGAGCGTGTGCCGGGCCGATACCTGCGCAGTCATGCCGCCGTCCCGCCAGCGCCGACTTTCACGAGACGTCCGCCGACGACATGCAGGCCGCACTCCTTCGTCGCCGGGCTTTCCCACCACCAGCGACCGGCGCGGATGTCCTCGCCCGGCTGCACGGCGCGCAGCCGATGCTCGGGTAGTGGCGGTCGTGCAGCGCGTTGTAGGGCACGCCGTGCGCCTCGATGTAGTGCCAGACCTCCTCCTCGCTCCAGTAGGCGAGCGGGTTGAACTTGACGAGGTCGAACGCGAAGTCGTAGCCGATGTGGCGCAGGCCATTGCGCGTGGCCGCCTGCGCGGCGCGCAGGCCGGTGACCCAGGCCTTCTTGCCGGCGAGCTTGCGCTTGAGCGGCTCGACCTTGCGCGCCGCGCAGCAGGCCTTGCGCGCCTCGGTCGAATCGTAGAAGCCATTGACGCCGTGCGCGAAGGCGAAGCGCGCCACGCTTTCATGTTCCGGATGCTGGATGTCGAAACGGCGGCCATAGTGGCGCTCCGCCGCCGCGATCAGCTCGTGGGTCTCGACCGGCAGGCGGCCGGTATCGATGGTGAAGATCTCGATGTCGATGCCGTTTTTCCAGATCAGGTCGGTGAGCACCATGTCCTCGGCGCCCAGGCTGCTGGCGAAGACGACGGGAACGAAGTCGCGCGCCGCCGCGGAGAGCAGGCGGACAGCTTCCGCCGTCTTCGCCGCCACGGCAGGATCGGCGAGCAGGATGGGATCGTCGCGTTTCATCGCCGTTCCCCTCAGGCGGCCAGCGCCAGCGCCGTCAAGGTTCAGACAAGGTCGAACGGCGCGAAATCGATAACATTTCGGCATGGGTGGCCGAACGTCACGCCGCCGCCAGTTCCCCGGCGGGCTTCCTGCGTGGCGCCCTCGGTTTCCTGAGCGTGACGTGAGGCTCCAGGCCGGCGGCGGCCGCCATGTCGATCATGGCGTCGAGCGAGAACAGGCCGATCTTGCCGCGCATCAGGTCGGACATGCGAGGCTGCGTGATGCCGAACAGGCGCGCGGCCTCGGCCTGAGTCTTGCCGCTGGCTTTCACCCATCCTTGCAGCGCCATCATGAGCTCCGAGCGGGCGCGCATGCTGGCAGCCTGCTGCGGCGTGTCCTCGATGGCATCCCATACGCTGGCGAACCGCTGTTCCTTTCTCATGATCCGTGCTCCTTCATCAAGTCCTTGTAGCGCTTCCGGGCGAGCGCGATGTCCTGCGGGCTGGTCGTCTGCGTCTTCTTCTGGAATGCATGCAGGATATAGACGGCATCGGCCAGCTTCGCCAGATAGATGACGCGGAACGCGCCGGCCGCATCCCTGATTCGGATTTCCCGAACGCCCGCGCCGATTGTCGTCATGGGCTTCCAGTCGTCCGGTTCCTCGCCGTGCTGAACCTTGTCGATCTGGAAGCCGGCTTCGTGCCGGGCAGCTTCCGGGAAGGCGCGCAGGGCTTCGAGAGAATCGCCAAGGAATTCGGCCGGCTTGATCGTCATGCCGGCAATATACAAGAACTTGTAACCGACAGGCAAGAGGAACCCCGGCCGAAGCCGGGGCGGTGTCAGTTGCGAGGCGGGCCGAGTCGCCGACTTCGCCGCAGCCGTGCCCGCCGAATCCGCTTATGCCGCTCGGCTGGCTTGAGCGTCTTTGTAGCGGGCTGAAAATTCAGCCGGCGAAACGAAATGCCAGGCTCTTTGAGCATCTTTTCGGCGTCGGCCATAACGCTCTTGTGATTCTTGCCCGTCAGTTCCGCGATCCCGCGGCTGCTCATGGTCCGGTTCATGCCTGCGATCATTGGTGCGATGAACGCGATTTGCTGGCGAGTATCATCAGCCGGCACGCACGGCCAACATGACCCACCAATGACCCACCATGGAACAACCTAGCACCGACGACCGCTGCCCGTGGTGCATTGGGGACGATTTGTATGTCACCTACCACGACGAGGAGTGGGGCGTTCCCTGCCACGACGAGCGCACGCTGTTCGAATTCCTCGTCCTCGAAGGCGCGCAGGCGGGGCTATCGTGGATCACCATCCTCAGGAAGCGCGAGAACTACCGCCGCGCCTTCGACGGCTTCGATCCCGAAAAGATCGCCCGCTACGGCGAGGCGGACGTGGCGCGGCTGCTGGCCGACCCCGGCATCGTCAGGAACCGGCTGAAGATCGGCGCCGCCATCGACAACGCGCGCGCCACGCTGGCGCTTTACGAAGCCGGCGGCAGCCTCGACCGGCTGTTCTGGGATTTCGTCGATGGACGGCCGATCATCAACCGCTGGAAGACGCTCGACCAGGTTCCGGTTTTCACGCCGACGGCCGAAGCGCTAGCAAAGGAACTGAAGCGGCGCGGCTTCCGCTTCGTCGGTCCGACGGTGATCTATTCGCACATGCAGGCAACGGGGATGGTCAACGACCACCTCGTCGCCTGCCCGCGTCACGCCGCCATCAGCGCGCCTTGAGGTGCTGCCGCAACCACGCGGCGAATTCGGCTTCGTCGAGCTCGCCGGCGGCCAAGGACATCATGGCAAGCGTCGCCTCGGCCTGTGTCGCCGACAGCCGATAGCCATTCAACGCAAGGAAAAGACCGACTGAGAGAAAAGCCGCGCGCTTGTTGCCATCGACGAATGGGTGATTCTGGGAAATGCCCGAGCCATAGGCGGCGGCAAGAGCGGCAACGTCGAGCTCGCCATGAGCCGCCAGGTTCTGCGCGCGCGCCAGGGCCGAATCGAGCAGGCCCTCGTCACGCATCCCTACCGTGCCACCATGTTCGGCCAGGCTCTCGCCGTGCAGCAGGAGCAGGGCCTGCTTGCTGACCCAGCGCCAGGCCATCATTTCGCGAGCGCGTGAAACGTGTCGCGAAACTCACGCATGAACTCGCGCCCCGCCTGCATCTCTTCATCCAGCGCAGGGTCGTAAGGTGTCAGCACATAGCCCTCTGGCGTTTCGGTCAAAAAGACCGACTCCCCCTTTTCGAGCTTCAAATTCGCCAGCATCTCCTTGGGCAGGATGACGCCGACCGAATTTCCGATCTGGGTAAGCTTGAGGATGTGCATGGCTGGCTCCGGCGCAGTTATAACAGTTGTTATACTACGCCGAAAACCGCGCCGTTTCAAGCTTTCGCGAAACCGAGCTGTCCCTTGTCGGCATCGACGCGAATCCTGTCCTTCGCGCCGAACTTCCCTTCCAGAATCGCCTTGGCGAGCGGATTCTCGATGCGCTCCTGGATCGCGCGCTTCAAGGGCCGCGCGCCGAATACCGGGTCGAAGCCGGCCTCGGCGAGGCTTGCCAACGCCGCGTCGCTGACCTCCAGCGCCATCTCCATGCGCGCCAGCCGCTTTTCCAGATACTGCAACTGGATCTTCGCGATGCCGGCGATGTGCTTCCGGTCGAGCGCGTGGAAGACGACGATTTCGTCGATGCGATTGACGAACTCGGGCCGAAAATGCGCCTTGACCTCGCCCATCACCGCCATCTTGACGACCTGGTAATCGGATTCGACCATCTGCTGGATCATCTGCGAACCGAGGTTCGAGGTCATCACGATCACGGTGTTCTTGAAGTCCACCGTGCGGCCTTGCCCGTCGGTCATGCGGCCGTCGTCGAGGACTTGCAGAAGCACGTTGAACACGTCCGGGTGCGCCTTCTCGACCTCGTCGAAGAGAATCACGCTGTAAGGCTTCCTGCGCACCTGCTCGGTGAGATAGCCGCCTTCCTCGTAGCCGACGTAGCCGGGCGGCGCGCCGATCAGCCGCGCGACCGAGTGCTTCTCCATGAACTCGCTCATGTCGATGCGGATCAGGTGCTCCTCGCTGTCGAACAGGAACTCGGCGAGCGCCTTGCACAGCTCGGTCTTGCCCACGCCGGTCGGGCCGAGGAAGAGGAAGGAACCATAGGGCCGGCTTTCTTCCGACAGTCCCGCGCGCGAGCGGCGGATCGCGTCGGCGACGAGCCGCACGGCCTCGTCCTGCCCGACCACGCGCTGGTGCAGCCGCTCTTCCATCTTCAAGAGCTTCTCGCGCTCGCCCTGCATCATCTTGGACACGGGGATGCCGGTGGCGCGCGAAACGACCTCGGCGATCTCCTCGGCGCCGACCTGCGTGCGCAGCAGCTTGTTGGGCGCCGTCCCGCCGGCGTCGACTTTTTCGGCCTGCTTCAACTGCGCTTCGAGCTGCGGCAGCTTGCCGTATTGCAGTTCGGCGAGCTTGTCGAACTGCCCCTTCCTTTGCAGTTCGGCCATCTGCACCCTGAGGCGGTCGATTTCTTCCTTGATGTGGGCGGCGCCCTGCACCTGCGCCTTTTCCGCCTTCCAGATCTCCTCGAGGTCGGAGTATTCCTTTTCGAGCTTTTTGATCTCGTCCTCGATCAGGCCGAGCCGTTTTTGGCTCGCCTCGTCCTTCTCCTTTTTCACCGCCTCGCGCTCGATCTTCAGCTGGATCAGCCGGCGGTCGAGCCTGTCCATCGCCTCGGGCTTCGAGTCGATCTCCATCTTGATGCGCGCCGCCGCCTCGTCGATCAGGTCGATGGCCTTGTCCGGCAGGAAGCGGTCGGTGATGTAACGGTGGGAAAGCTCCGCGGCGGCGACGATGGCCGGATCGGTGATCTCCACGCCGTGGTGCAGTTCATACTTCTCCTGCAAGCCGCGCAGGATGGCGATGGTCGCCTCGACGCTAGGCTCGGCCACGAGCACTTTCTGGAAGCGGCGCTCCAGCGCGGCGTCCTTCTCGATGTATTTGCGGTATTCGTCGAGCGTCGTCGCGCCGATGCAGTGCAGCTCGCCGCGCGCCAGCGCAGGCTTCAGCATGTTGCCGGCGTCGATCGCGCCTTCCGCCTTGCCGGCGCCGACCATGGTGTGGATTTCGTCGATGAAGACGATGACTCGTCCTTCGTCCTGGGCGATTTCCTTCAACACCGCCTTGAGGCGCTCCTCGAACTCGCCGCGATACTTCGCGCCGGCCAAAAGTGCCGCCATGTCGAGCACCAGCACGCGCTTGCCCTTCAAGGTCTCCGGCACCTCGTCGTTCACGATGCGCTGTGCCAGGCCCTCGACGATGGCCGTCTTGCCGACGCCCGGCTCGCCGATCAGCACCGGATTGTTCTTGGTGCGCCGCTGCAAAATCTGGATCGCGCGGCGAATCTCGTCGTCGCGGCCAATGACGGGATCCAGCTTGCCCTGGCGCGCGCGCTCGGTGAGATCGAGGCAGTATTTCTTCAGCGCTTCGCGCTGGCCTTCGGCTTCCTGATTCTGCACGTTCTGGCCGCCGCGCACGGCGGCGATGGCGGCCTCCAGCGCCTTGCGCTCGGCGCCGTGTTCCTTGAACAGCCGTCCCGTCTCACCCTTGTCGCCGGTGAGCGCCAACAGGAACATCTCCGAGGCGATGAACGCATCGCCGGCCTTCTGCGCTTCCTTGTCGGTCAGGTTGAGCAGGTTGGACAAATCGCGGCCGATGGAGACCTCGCCGCCCGTGCCTTCCACCTGCGGCAGGCGGTCGATGGCGGCGTCGAGCGCTTTTTTGAGCGGCGGCACATTGACGCCGGCGCGCTGCAAGAGCGAACTGGCACCGCCATCCTCCTGGTTGAGCAGCGCCAGCAGCAAATGCTGCGGCTCGATGATCGGGTTGTCATGGCCGATGGCGAGGCTTTGGGCATCGCTGATGGCCTGCTGGAACTTGGTGGTGAATTTGTCGAAGCGCATGGGCGGACTCCAAATAACGTTACCGGCAACATTGGGATTGGCCGGCGGTTTTCAACTGGAGCATAATTTCTTTTACAAGGGAGGCGGAGCATGACAGAGAGAAAAAGACACCCCGCACTGGTCGACTTGCAGACCCGCGCCGGCGGCAAGGTGGTCAGCGCACGCGAGGCCGTGGGCCTGATCCGCGATGGCGACACGATCGCCACGGGCGGCTTCGTCGGCATCGGCTTCGCCGAGAACATCGCCGTCGCGCTGGAGGAGCGCTACCTGGAGGAAGGCGCGCCGCGCGGCATCGGTCTGGTCTATGCCGCCGGCCAGGGCGACGGCCGGGAGCGCGGCCTCAACCACCTCGGCCACGACGGCCTGGTCGGCCGCGTGATCGGCGGCCACTGGGGGTTGGCGCCGCGCTTGCAGGAACTGGCCGTCGGCAACCGCATCGAGGCCTGGAACCTGCCGCAGGGCGTGATCTCCCACCTGTTCCGCGACATCGCCGCCGGCAAGCCGGGCACGCTGACGAAGGTGGGCTTGGGCACCTTCGTCGACCCGCGCTTCGGCGGCGGCAAGCTCAATGCCCGCACGAAAGAGGACCGGGTGCGCCTCATGGAAATCGACGGTGCGGAATACCTTTTCTACAAGTCCTTTCCCATCGACGTCGGCATCATCCGCGGCACCACGGCCGACGAAGACGGCAACATCACGATGGAGAAGGAGGCGCTGACGCTGGAAGCCCAGGCCATCGCCATGGCCGCCCATAACTCGGGCGGCATCGTCATCGCGCAGGTCGAGCGCATCGCCGACCGCCACACGCTCAACCCGCGCCAGGTCAAGATTCCCGGCATCCTCGTCGACTGCGTGGTGGTCGCCGAGAAGCCGGAATACCAGATGCAGACCTTCGTCGAGCAATACAGTCCGGCCTTCTCGGGCGAGATCCGCGTGCCGCTCTCCGCCCTCCCGCCGATGGAAATGAGCGAGCGCAAGATCGTCGCCCGCCGCGCGGCGCTGGAACTGACGCCGGGCGCCATCGTCAATCTCGGCATCGGCATGCCGGAGGGCGTCGCTGCGGTGGCGGCCGAGGAGCGCATCCTCGACCGGATGACGATGACCACCGAGCCTGGCGTGATCGGCGGCATTCCCGCCGGCGGTCTCAACTTCGGCGCGGCGACCAACACGCAGGCGATCATCGATCAACCCAGCCAGTTCGATTTCTACGACGGCGGCGGGCTGGATATCGCCTTTCTGGGGCTGGCGCAGACCGATGCCGTCGGCAATCTCAATGTCAGCAAGTTCGGCCCGCGGCTCGCCGGTGCCGGCGGTTTCATCAACATCTCGCAGAACGCGCGCAAGGTGGTGTTCGTCGGCGCCTTCACCGCCGGCGGTCTGGAAATCGCCGTCGATGACGGTCGGCTGCGTATCGTCAAGGAAGGCCGGGAGCGCAAGTTCGTCCAGGCGGTGGAGCACCGCACCTTCTGCGGCGCCGATGCCTGGCGGCGCGGCCAGACCGTGCTTTATGTCACCGAGCGCTGCGTCTTTCGATTGGGTCCGGAAGGGCTCGAACTCGCCGAGATCGCGCCGGGCGTCGATCCGGAACGCGATATCTTTCCTTACATGGATTTCCGCCCCGTCGTGCGCGGCGAACCGGCGCCGATGGATCCCCGCATCTTCGCCAACGGGTTGATGGGACTGGGGAAAATGTGCTTTCCTTGATCCGAGTCAGATTGCCGTCAGTATCCCGTGCTAGATTTAAACCTGCCCCCCGAAAGGAGACGAGACATGGCCAGCAAAAACGAGCAGTTCAGCGAACTCAACCGCAAGAACATGGAAGCCGCGATGCGGCTGGCGCAGCTGTCGATCGAGAATTCACAGCGGGTGATGTCGTTGCAGAACGACCTGGCACGCGAGCTGTTCAACGACGGGGTGGCCAATGCGCGCGCCCAGTCGAGCGCGAAGGATCCGCAGGAGGTGTTGCGTCTGCGCGCCGAATACGCCCAGGAAACGGCACGCAAGATGATGGCCGTCGCCCAGCAGGTCGCCGAGATCGGCAACGAGGCGCGCATCGAGTTTTCCCGCCTGCTCACCGAGCAACTCGCCTCTGGCAGTCAGGAGATGGCCGACGCCTTCCAGGGCTTTTTCCAGAACCTGCCCGGGCAGAACGCCAACATGTTGGAAGTCATGCAGCAGGCGATGGCCAGCGCCAACAGCGCCTTCGAGCAGATCGCGCAGGCTTCCGCGGCGGCTTTCAGCGGCATGGCCCAGAAACAGCCCACCGGCAGGAAGAAGTAATTCTTGGCCGCGCGCCTCAGGGAGGGGTTTTGCCTTCCTGCCAGCGCGCGGCAGCGAAATCGTCGGTTTCACGCGCATCCACCCAGCGCGGGCCGGAGGGAGTGTCTTCCTTCTTCCAGAACGGCGCACGTGTCTTCAGATAGTCCATGACGAATGCGCAGGCGGAGAAGGCGTCATGGCGATGCGTCGAGGCGATGCCGACGAACACGATGCGCTCTCCCGGCAGCAGGCGGCCGACGCGATGGATGACGCGCACGGCGATGAGCGACCAGCGCGCCTTCGCCTCCCCGACGATTTCCGCCAGCGCCCGCTCGGTCATGCCCGGATAGTGTTCGAGGGTCATCGCCGCCACCTCGCCATCGTGCCGAACCAAGCCGACAAAGCTCGCGACGGCTCCCGTGGCACCATGGCCCGCCGACAGCGCCGCGATCTCGGCGCCGACATCGAAATCCGCCGTTTGCACCCTGACTTCGTTCATCCGCCGGTGACCGGGGGAAAGAAGGCAATCTCGTCGCCGTCGGCGACCGGGGCATCCATGCCGACCATCTGCTGGTTGACCGCCGCGCGCAGGTTTTTCGCAGCCCGCAGTTCCGGATGGCGTACGGCAAGCGAATCGCGCAACGCGCCGACCGTGACGACATCTGGCGGCAGCGCGACGGTTTCGACCGCTGTGCCGATGGATTCGCGCAGCCCGGCGAAATAGAGAATCTTCAGTGCCATGGTCGCACTATAGCAAGTCGGCAAAGGGCAGAAAGGCGACGGTGTCACCGGCCTTGATCGGCTGCCCGGCCGGACAATCGATCAATCCGTCCGCCCAGGCGCAGGAACTCAGCACGCCGGAACTCTGGGTCGGATAGAGTTCGACCCGGCCGTCGGGCAGCCGGCGGGCGCGCAGGAACTCGCGCCGCTTCAGATCCGGTTTCGGCCAGTCCGAGACGCAGACGCGGTGTTCCGCGCGCGGCGCGCGCGGAACACCGCCCATGCGCTTCTCGATGAAGGGCCGCACCAGCATCAGGAAGGTGACGAACCCCGCCACCGGATTGCCCGGCAGGCCGATAAAGGCCGTCCTGCCAGCGCCGACTTTGCCGAAGGCCAGCGGCTTGCCCGGCTTGATCGCGATCTTCCACAGATCGAGGCGCCCTTCCGCCTCGAGGGCGGCCTTGACGTGATCCTCCTCGCCCACCGACACGCCGCCGCTGGAGAGAATCAGATCGTGCCCCTCCGCCGCCGTGCGCAAAGCCGCGCGCGTGGCTTCCAGCGTGTCTGGCACGCGGCCGAGGTCGGTCACCGCGCAGCCCAGCCCGTCGAGCAGGGCGCGCAGGAAATGGCGGTTGGCGTTGTAGATCTGCCCGGGCCGGAGGGCTTCGCCCGGCTCGGCCAGTTCGTCGCCGGTCGACAGGATCGCCACGCGCAGGCGGCGGAATACCGGCAAGGTTGCCTGACCCACCGAGGCGGCCAGGCCCAGTTCCGCCGGGCCGAGGCGCGTGCCGGCGGCAAGGAGCTCAGCGCCCGCGCGGATGTCCTCGCCGGCGCGGCGGATGTTCTGGCCGGGCCGGGGCAGTTCATTCACGACCACCGTCCCGCCGGCGCCGGCTTCGCACCGCTCCTGCATCACCACCGCATCAGCCCCAGGCGGCGCCGGCGCGCCGGTGAAAATGCGCGCCGCCGTGCCCGCGTCGAGCGGCCGCCCGACGCTGCCGGCGGCAATGCGCTGCGCCACCGGCAAAGCCACACCCGGCTGCGCGACATCGGCACAGCGCACGGCATAGCCGTCCATCGCGCTGTTGTCGAACGGCGGCACATCGATAGGCGCAACGAGCGGCACGGCCAGCACGCGACCGCGCGCGGCGACCAGCGGCACGGATTTCGTCTCCGCCACCGGTTCGGCGGCGGCGAGCAGACGTTCCAACGCTTCTTCGAAACTCAGCATGGGCGATCCAGATAGTCGAGGATGAATTGAACAATGGCGTCCGCGTCGTTCAGATCGAGCACGGGTAACGGACAGTCGATCCTCCCGTCCGTTGCCACGGCGACGATGCTCTTGTTCTCCGGCCAAAGCGGCGGCCGGCCGTGCGCGGGACGGTGGATTTCCAGCTTGGAGATCGGCGTCTGTTTGAAGCCTTCGACCAGCACGAGATCGCAGGGCGAGAGCGTCGCGAGCTGAGTCTCCAGCGCAGGCTCCGGCGCGCCGCGCAGTTCGTGCATCAGCACCCAGCGCCTGTCACAGGTCAGGAGCACCTCGCTCGCTCCCGCCTGGCGGTGGCGATACGAATCCTTGCCCGGCTGGTCGACGTCGAAATCGTGATGGGTGTGCTTGATGAGCGAGACGACGAGGCCGCGCGCGGTGAAGCGCGGAATCAGCTTTTCGATCAGCGTCGTCTTGCCGGAACCCGAATAGCCGGCGAAACCGAATATCTTCACGTTGTCTCCACGATGGCGAATCCGCCGCCCGCCGTGCGGAAATTCGTTGTCTGCCCCTGATACAGGCGTGCGGCGACGAACTGGACATCGCCACGATACACATAGTTGCGGAGATCGGCCTTGAGCTCGATCATTTCGCCGCCGGCCTCGATCTTCACCGTCGATGGCGGCGCAAGCACCTGTGCGACATAATCGCCGGCGAGGATCTCGCCGAACACGCGCCGGGTCAGCTTGTCTCCGCGATAGGCGCCCTTCGAGCCGTAACCGGTGGCCGGCTTGAAAAACAAGGCGCGGCGGCGGGCCCAGAAGTCGTCGGCGCGATCGGCCGACACAGCCTCCGTCTTCGGAATGCCCGACAGCAGCGTGGCGCGCGTCGGCGCATCGACGCCCAGAGTCCTCAGGCACGCCTCGTCGGTCAGGCAGATCAGGTTTCTCTTGTCGGCATAGCGTGCATGATGGGCCGGGTTGGGCGTCATCCCCGCCCCCTGGAGCCAGGCTTCGCGCAGCACGGCCTGCGCCGGACGGGAAAAATCGAAATCGGTCAATCGGTTATAGACGAGGTCGATCTTCGTCTCGCCGTGCCAGAGATTGCCGTGGCACAGCAGGAGCTCGCCAGGGTCGCAGACGATGGCGGTGATGCCATGCGACGCGAACAGGCGTTGGCAGGCGAGAAATTCCGGGTAGAGATACTGTTCCTCTGGTCGTTCGTCGACGATCGCGATCGCCTTCAGTTCGCGCGGGCATTCGGCGCGAAACATCGCCACGTAGGCGGCCAGCACATCGTCGCGCCCGGCCTGCAAGGCGGAAAGCAGTCCCCCGCCGGCGTTGGTGTTGATCTCGATGAGGCGCGGTCCCGTGGGCGTCAGGTGGAAGTCGTAGCCCATGAATACACCGTGTGGCGACGCCGTCGTGCCAGCGCCGACTTTGGCGAATTCGCGCCACATCGGCAGGGCGATGACGCGTTCGATGGCGGCGACGATTTCCCGCATGCGCGCCAGATCGTCCGCCGTCACCGCCACGCGCGCGGAGGAAAACAGGTGCGGTCGCTCGGCGAACCAGTGCGCTGGAAGATCGGTCAGACGCATGCCGGTCAGTGGGCGGAATGCCCTTCCAGCACCGGCGGGGCAACCTTCAGCACTTCCTCGATGGTGGTGAGCCCGGTCGCGACCTTGCGTGCACCGGCGATGCGCAGCGGTTGCATGCCGAGCTTCATGGCCTGCTCGCGCAGCCTGACCAGATCGGTCTGCGCGGTGACCAGTGACTTCAGCTCCACGCCCAGGGGCATGATTTCGTAAAGCCCCATGCGTCCCAGGTAGCCTGTCATGCGGCATTCGAGGCAGCCGACCGGGTGGTGAATCTGGGCGGGCTTCTTCGATTTCCACGGTGCGACGAGCCCCTGCCAGAGTATTTCGTCCTCGGCGCGCAGGCCGCTCGCCTTCTTGCAATGCGGGCACAAGGTGCGCACCAGGCGCTGCGCCATGACCCCGATCAGCGTCGATTGCAGCAGGTAGGCCGGCACGCCCAGATCGAGCAGGCGGGTAATGGCCGTCGGCGCGTCGTTGGTGTGCAGCGTCGACAGCACCAGATGGCCGGTAAGCGCCGCCTGGATCGCCATTTCGGCCGTCTCGATGTCGCGGATCTCGCCCACCATGATGATGTCCGGATCCTGGCGCATCAGCGCGCGGATGCCGGCCGCGAAGTCCATCCCGATGTCCGGCTGCACCTGCACCTGGTTGAAGGCCGGTTCGATCATCTCGATCGGGTCTTCGAGCGTGCAGACATTGACTTCCGGCGTCGCCAGATGCTTGAGCGTCGAATACAGCGTCGTCGTCTTTCCCGATCCGGTGGGGCCGGTCACCAGGATGATGCCGTTCGGCCGGCTCGTCATCTGATGCCAGCGCGCGGCATCCTCGGGCGAGAAACCGAGATCGGCGAAATCGCGCACCAGCACCTCCGGATCGAAGATGCGCATCACCAGCTTTTCGCCGAAGGCGGTCGGCAGCGTGGACAGGCGCAGCTCGATCTCCTGCCCGTCGGGCGCGCGCGTCTTGACGCGGCCGTCCTGCGGACGGCGCTTGTCCACCACGTCCATGCGACCGAGGATCTTGATGCGGCTCGTCATGGCATTCAGCACCGCCATCGGGATCTGATACACTTGATGCAGTACGCCGTCGATGCGGAAACGCACCAACCCCATGTCGCGGCGCGGCTCGATATGGATGTCCGAGGCGCGTTGCTCGAAGGCATATTGCCAGAGCCAGTCGACGATCAGGACGACATGCTGGTCGTTGGCGTCGATGGCCGCCTTGCCGCGCCCCATCTCGACGAGCTGCTCGAAGTTGGTGATGCCGACTGCACCGACGTCACCACGCTTGAGTGCCCCCTTGATCGATTTCGCCATGCTGTAGAACTCGACCTGGTAGCGGGCGATGTCCTCCGGATTGGCGATAACGAGGCGGATCTCCTTCTTCAGGATGGCCCGGAGCTCATCGACCCAGGCACGCTCGAAAGGCTCGGCCGTTGCCACGACGACCTCGGCGGGACGCACCTCGACCGGCAGGATGCGAAAGCGCGTCGCGTAGGCGTTGCTCATCACCTCGGTGATGGCGGCCAGGTTCACCTTGAGCGGGTCGATATGGTAGTAAGGCAGGCCGACCCATCCGGCCAGCCACTCGGTCAGCGCATCGACATCGAGCAGCCGGTGCGGCGGATCGGGCGACTTCCAGCGCTGCCCGGCGATCACGGACAGGGGGTGGGCCGTGCCGCGATAGTAGCGGCGCTGCTGGCGGAACGCCTCGGCCTCCTCGCGAGGCAGTTTGCCTGCCGCGATCAGGGCATCGAGCACCTCCTGCAGGGTCAGGCGGTGCTCGACCGGTTGGGCTTCGGCTGTCGCGCTCATGGGGCGCGACTATACCGGCAAAGCGGACATCCGGCGCGAAAACGCAGACGGACGCCGAAAAACGGCGCCCGTCTGCGTGGATTCTGGCGCGCCCGAAGAGATTCGAACTCCTGACCCCTTGGTTCGTAGCCAAGTACTCTATCCAGCTGAGCTACGGGCGCATGAAACGAGGCGCGCACTATAACCGAAACTATTTCTGTCGTAAAGTTTGTCTAGCCTTGGCCGAAGCCCTCGAACAGCGCCGCTACGAAGTAATCGAAAGCCGTGCGGCGAACCTCGGCCTCGGCCTACAGGATGTCAACGCCGATCAGCTCGAAGCCCTGCGCTGGGCGGAAAGTCTGACGAGCGCCGCCTGATCGGGGCAAAAGGCCCCGTTTCGCCTTTCAGTTCCCGGTTTGTTGTTCTGGTGCGGCGGGGCAATCTCTCGCCCCACCATGAAAGCGAATTACGACGAATCCAGTTTTCGCGTCCTCAAGGGACTCGAACCCGTGCGCGAGCGACCGGGGATGTACACCCGTACCGATTCGCCCGCCCACATCATTCAGGAAGTCATCGACAACGCCGCCGACGAGGCGCTTGCCGGTGATGCAAAGAACATTCACGTGCTCCTCGCCCGGGACGGCAGCATCACCGTGAGCGACGACGGTCGCGGCATTCCGGTCGGCCCGCACCCGGAAGAGAAGATTCCGGTCGTCGTGCTCGCCTTTACGCGATTGCACGCTGGCGGCAAGTTCGACAAAAAGACTGGCAACGGCGCCTATGCCTTTTCCGGGGGGTTGCACGGCGTCGGCGTTGCCGTCACCAACGCGCTGTCGCGGAACGTCGAGGTCGAGGTACGCCGCGAGGGCAAGATCCATGCGGTGAGCTTCGCCGACGGCGGGGAAAAGATTTCGGCGCTGCAAGTCATCGGCGACTGTGGAAAACAAACTGGCACACGGGTGCGTGTCGTTCCCGACCCGAAGTATTTCGACTCACCCAAGGTGCCGCAGGGAGAACTGGAGCGCCTGTTGCGATCGAAGGCCGTGCTCCTGCCCGGCGTCAAGGTCACGCTGGCGGTCGAACAAGCCGACGGCAGCGTGCTCGAAAAGACCTGGCGCTATCCGGAAGGACTGGCCGGCTACCTGAAAGAAATCGCCGGCGAGGAACGCGCGGTCGCACCGATCTGGGCAGGCGAAAACTACGCCGGCGCCGACGACGACAACTTCGCGGCAGGCGAAGGCGCGGCTTGGGCGCTCGGCTGGTGGCAGGATGCCGCGCCCGCCGAGTCCTATGTCAATCTGATTCCCACCGTGGCCGGCGGCACCCACGAATCGGGCCTCAAAGCCGGCGTGTTCGAGGCGGTGAAGTCGTTCATCGAGCACCACGCGCTCCTTCCCAGAGGGGTCAAGCTCCAGCAGGAGGACATCTGCGGAAAAATGGGCTTCGTGCTCTCGGCGCGCATCCTCGACCCGCAGTTCCAGGGGCAGGTGAAGGAAAAGCTCAACTCGCGCGAAGCCGTCAAACTCGTCGCAGGCCGAGTGCGCGATCCGCTGGAAATCTGGCTCAACCAGCATGTCGAGGCCGGCAAGGCCATCGCCGAGCTGGCCATCAAACAGGCTTTGGCGCGCCAGAAGAACGCACAGAAGGTCGAGAAGAAAAAACAGTCCGGCGTGGCCGTGCTGCCGGGCAAGCTCTCCGACTGCGAATCGACGGACATCGCCGAAAACGAACTGTTCCTCGTCGAGGGGGATTCGGCCGGCGGCTCGGCCAAGATGGCCAGAAACCGCGAGACGCAGGCCATCCTGCCCCTGCGCGGCAAGGTGCAGAACGCCTGGGAGATCGAAGCCAACCGCCTTTTTGCCAACGCCGAAATCCACGACATCGCGGTGGCGTTGGGCATCGAGCCCAACAATGCCGACCTCTCTGGGCTGCGTTACGGCAAGGTGATCCTTATGTCGGACGCCGACGTGGACGGCGCGCACATCCAGACGCTCTTGCTCACCCTCTTCTATCGCCACTTCCCGGCGTTGATCGCTCAGGGCCATGTCTTTGTCGCCCAGCCACCGCTTTATCGCATCGACGTGCCAGCCAGTGGCAGGAAACGGCCGGCCAGGCGTCTCTACGCGCTGGATGACGGCGAACTCGACGCGATCAAGGATCGCCTCGTCAAGGAGGGCATCGCACCGGAGAAGATCGAGGTCGGCCGCTTCAAGGGCCTGGGCGAGATGAACCCCGAGCAGTTGCGCGAAACGGCGATGGATCCGGCAACGCGCCGCGTCCTGCCGGTGTTCGAACGCCCCGACGCCCACGAAGAAACTGTCAGGCTCTTCAACCTGCTGATGGGCAGAAGTGAATCGGCCGGCCGCCGCGCCTGGATGGAATCGAAGGGGCACCTTGCCGAGGCTGACGTATGAACGGCGACACTCCCGATCTTTTCGACGAACCTGCCGTCCCGGCGCCGCTCGCGGTCGCTTCGCCCCCGCCTCCGGCGGGTCCCCCTCCGCTGCTCGCGGCTTCTTCGCCGACTTTTCCCGACGACGCCCTGCCCCTCGACACCTACGCCGAACGCGCCTATCTCGCCTACGCAATGAGCGTGGTGAAAAGCCGCGCGCTGCCGCAGGTAGAGGACGGGCTAAAGCCGGTGCAGCGCCGCATCCTCTACGCGATGAACGAGATGCGGCTCGCCGCCACCGCCAAGCATGTGAAGAGCGCGCGCGTGGTCGGCGACGTGATCGGCAAGTTCCACCCGCACGGCGATGCGAGCGTCTATGACGCGATGGTGCGCGTCGCGCAGGATTTTTCCCTGCGCTACCCGCTCGTCGACGGTCAGGGCAACTTCGGCTCGCGCGACGGCGACGGCGCGGCGGCGATGCGCTACACCGAGTGCCGATTGACACCGATCGCCGAGCTGCTGCTTGCAGAGATCGATCGCGGCACCGTCGACTTCGTGCCCAACTACGACGGCACACTGATCGAACCCGCCCGTCTGCCCGCCCGCCTGCCCTTCGTGCTCTTGAACGGCGCAACGGGCATCGCGGTGGGCATGGCCACCGAGATTCCGTCGCACAACCTCGGCGAGGTCGCCGAGGCGTTGAAGCTTTTGATCAAGAAACCTGCGGCGACGCTCGACGAGGTGCTCGCCGTGCTGCCCGGGCCGGATTTCCCCGGCGGCGGACAGATCATTTCCTCCTCCGCCGACGTCCGCGCCGCCTATGAGGCCGGCCGCGGTTCCTTGCGCATGCGCTGCCGCTGGCGCGTCGAGGAGCTGGCGCGCGGCCAGTGGCGCGTCATCGTCTACGAACTGCCGCACGGCGTGTCGACCGCGCAGGTGCTCTCGGAAATCGAAGCCATCACCAACCCGCTGCCGCGCCCAGGCAAGAAGGACGTTTCCCAGGAGCAGAAGAACCTCAAGCAGGCCATGCTCAATGTCCTTGACGCCGTACGCGACGAATCGAACGAGGATGAGCCGGTGCGCATCGTGTTGGAGCCGCGTTCTTCGCGCGTGCCCCAAGACGAGTTCATGGCCGCCCTGCTCGCCCGCACCAGCCTCGAAGCGAACGTGCCGATGAACTTCACGATGATCGGCCTCGATGGTCGGCCGGCGCAGAAGCCACTTCTGGCCATGCTCTCCGAATGGGTACAGTTCCGCCACGCCACCGTCGAACGCAGAAGCCGCCATCGTCTCGCCGAAGTCGAGCGCAGGCTGCACATCCTCGCCGGCCGCATGCTCGCCTTCCTCTCGATCGACCAGGTCATCCAGACGATCCGCGAGGCCGACGAACCGAAGGCCGAACTGATGGGGAAGTTCGCGCTTTCGGAAATGCAGGCCGAAGACATCCTGGAGATCCGCCTGCGCCAGCTCGCACGGCTCGAAGGCATCCGGATCGAACAGGAACAGCGCGCCTTGGCGGAAGAGCAGACAGACTTGCGCCGCGTCCTCGGAGAGCGCAAGGAGCTGACCAAACTCGTTCTCAAGGAAATCAACGAAGATGCAAAAAAATACGGCGATGCGCGCCGCACGCTGATCGAGGCCGTCGCGCCGATCACGCCGGCCGAGGTCATGATCCCCGACGAACCGGTGACCGTCATTCTTTCGAAGAACGGCTGGGTGCGCACCCGCCAGGGCCACGGCATCGATCCCACTTCGATTTCCTACAAGACCGGCGACTTTCCGTTTCTCGTTGCCGAATCCCGCACCGTCTGGCCGCTCGTCATCATCGACACGAACGGTCGCGCCTACAGCGTGCGCGTCGCCGATCTGCCGGGCGGACGCGGTGACGGCGTGCCGATCACCACACTGGTCGACTTCCAAGATGGCGGCAAGCTCACCCAGGCGCTCACCGACACCCCTGAAGCGCTGTATCTGTTCGCCAACTCCGGCGGCTGCGGCTTCATCGCCGCCGTCGCCGATCTCGTTTCCAGGCAGCGCGCCGGCAAGGCGTTCATGTCGCTCGACACGGGTGAAAGACCCCTCGTCCCCGCAAAAGTCGGCGCTGGCGAGACAGCGGCTGCAGTTTCGCAAAACGGGCGGTTACTGCTTTTTCCGCGCGCCGAGCTCAAGACCCTGGCCAAGGGCCGCGGCACGATCCTGCAAACCCTCGATGCCAAGGACGAAACGGTCGCCGTCGCCGTGGGGAACGACGCTTTCGTCATCCGCGGCATCGGCCGCAGCGGAAGGCCGCAGGAACTGCGCCTCGCCGCGAAAGACCTCGCCCCCCATCGCGCCTCCCGGGCCCGCAAAGGCCACCCCCTCGCCACCCGACTCAAGCCGACGGCACTGTTGCCGGCCTGATTCCTTGTCCATTGCGACTACAATGCCTGCATGATCCATTCATTGCAGGCCCTGCTGCGCCATGCCCTGACCTCGGTTCTCGTCGAGATGAGCCGGTAGGAGCTGTTTTGGCTGTTGCGGCCCAAGGAGCATCTGCCGTTTCTGGAAAAACGCCGCACGACGATGATCGTCTCGCGCGTGCGGCTCGTCGCCGCGCTGTTCGCGATACTGACGCCGCTGTGGATCGTCGTCGACATTTCCGCCTTCCCGCGCGAGGTCTGGCAGCCGCTGGTAATCGCCCGCATCGCCGCCACCCTCGCCTTCGCCCTCATCACGGTGCTGGCTGTGCGCATGCAGACCATCATGGACGCCTATCGCGTGCTGACCATGCTGTTCGCCGTGCCGACGGCCTTTTTCCTGTTCTCCTACCAGCACATGGCGCAATTCGACCTGCACGGCATTCAGCAGGCGTTTTCGACCGGCTACGCCTTCCTGCCTTTCGTGATGCTCGCCGGGCTGTCGATCTTTCCGCTCACGCTGCAGGAAAACATCGCTTTCGTCACCCCGCTTTTCGTCATGCAGATCGTCGCCGGCATCCTGCGTCTGCCGGTGCTCGATTGGCCGACCTTCGCCGCTTCGTTCTGGCTGATGATCCTGATTGCCGGCGTCGCCATGCTCGCCAGTTTGTCGCAGCTCGCCTTCATCATCGTGCTGGTGCGTGAAACGATCCGCGACGCGATGACCGGATGCTTCTCGCGCCAGAGCGGCGAAGAACTGCTCGAACTCCAGTTCGTCCTCTCGCGCCGCAGCGAGAACCCGCTGGCCATCGCCTTCATCGACCTCGATCATTTCAAGCAGGTCAATGACCGCTATGGGCACGACGCCGGCGATGTGGTGCTCGCCAGTGCCGCCGTCGCCATCCAGCAGCAATTGCGCATGGGCGACATGCTGGTGCGCTGGGGTGGCGAGGAGTTTCTCCTCATCATGCCCAACACCCATGCCGAAATGGCCTGCGTGGCCCTGCAAAGAGTTCGGGAATACGGTCTCGGGGTGCATCCGGACGGCACGCCGGTCACGGCCAGCATCGGCATTGCCGAGCGTGTGCGTGATTCGGCGGAAGACTGGCAGCAGCTGGTCGAAAAAGCCGATCAGCGCAGGTACGAAGCCAAGCGCAGCGGGCGCAACCGGGTCGTCGGCTGCGCCTGATTCACGGCGGGCGCGCCGCCCTGTCCGCGCCGACTTTTTCTTACTTGAAAGGATGGCGCAGGACGATGGTTTCCTCGCGGTCCGGACCGGTTGAAATCATGTCCACCGGTACGCCGCACAGGGTCTCCATCCGCTTGATGTAATCGCGCGCCGCCTGTGGCAAGGCATCGAAGCTCTTGATGCCGACCGTGCTTTCCTTCCAGCCCGGCATCGACTCGTACACCGGCTCGCAACGCTCCAGCTCATCCGCCCCGACCGGCAGGATGTCGGTGAATTGGCCGTCGAGCTTGTAGCCGGTGCAGATCTTCATCTCCTCCAGCCCGTCGAGCACGTCGAGCTTCATCACGCACAGACCGGAAACGCCGTTGATCTGGATCGAGCGCTTGAGCGCGGCGGCGTCGAACCAGCCGCAGCGGCGCGCGCGCCCCGTGGTCGAGCCAAACTCGTGGCCCTTCTCGGCCATGTGCCTGCCGACCGGATCCTGCTTGTCGATGGCGTCGTAAAGCTCGGTCGGAAAAGGCCCGCTGCCGACGCGCGTCGTGTAGGCCTTGGTGATGCCCAGCACGTAGTGCAGCATGCCGGGGCCGATGCCCGCGCCGGTGGAGGCACCGCCGGCCACGCAGTTCGACGAGGTGACGAAGGGATAGGTGCCGTGATCGATGTCGAGCAGGGTCCCCTGCGCGCCCTCGAAGAGAATGTTGGCGCCGGCCTTGTGGGCTTCGTAGAGCGAGCGCGGCACGTCGGCAACCATCTTTGCCAGGCGCGGCTCCAGCGCCATCGCGCCGTCGAAGACTTTCTGGAAATCCACCAGCTCGGCGCCGAGGTAGTTCTTCAACACGAAGTTGTGATAATCCAGCACCTCGCCGAGTTTCTCGGCGAAGCGCTTCGGACGCAGCAGATCCTGCAGCCGCAGGCCGCGGCGCGCCACCTTGTCCTCGTAAGCCGGGCCGATGCCGCGACCGGTGGTGCCGATCTTCTTTGCCCCCTTGGCGGCTTCGCGCGCGACGTCGAGCGCCTGATGATAGGGCAGAATCAGCGGGCATGCCTCCGAGATGCGCAGGCGCGCGTCGGCGTCGACGCCGGCGGCCTTCAGTTCGTCGAGCTCCTTGACGAGCGCATCGGGCGAGAGCACCACGCCGTTGCCGATGTAACAGGTCACCCCCTCGCGCAGGATTCCGGAAGGCACGAGGTGCAGCACCGTCTTCTTGCCGCCGATCACCAGCGTGTGGCCGGCGTTATGGCCGCCCTGATAACGGACAACGGCTTGCGCGTGATCGGTGAGCCAGTCGACGATCTTGCCCTTGCCTTCGTCGCCCCATTGCGTGCCGACCACGACCACGTTCTTCGCCATGTCAGTCTTCCTCTAGTTTTCCAGTAAGGGTTCGATGATCCAGTGTCCGTCGCGGTACACGAGCCAGCGGTCGCAGCCCGCCTCACGCCAAGTGCCCTCATGGCCGGGTAGCGCCGTCACGACGATTTCGCCGCTGGCGCGCAGGCGCTCGATTTCCGCGTGCAGCACCGCCTCTTCAGGCCACGGCGCCAGAATCGCCCCGGCGTGCGCTTGCGGCGCCGACAGCCGGGCAAGCAGGCGCAAATCGAGGGAGAACCCGGTGGCCGGACGCGCGCGGCCGAAGCGCGCGCCACTCGCATCGTAGCGCCCCCCCAGTGCCACGGCGGCCGGATTGTCGTCGCAATAGGCGGCGAAGACGATGCCGGTGTGGTAGTCGTAGCCGCGCAGATCGGCCAGATCGAAGGAAAGCGGCAGATCGTGCAGCTCACCCGCCAAGCGCAAGAGATCGCCCAGGGCGGCGGAAATCTCCGGCAAGGCCGGCAGGCGGGCGGCGGCGGCGGTGAGCGTTTCGACCCCGCCGTAAAGATCGGGCAAGGCCATGAGCCCGCCGCGCACCGTCTCCGGGAGGTCCTTCGTCAGTTCGCGCAAGCTGGGCACGTCCTTGGCTTGCAGGGCCTCGAAGAGCGCGCGGTCCTCGCCCGGCGCAAGCGCCGCCTGGGCGATCAGCGCGCGATAGATGCCGACATGGCCCAGATCGATGCGGCTGGCGGGCAGCTCGGCAAGGCGCAGGGCACGCGCCAGAAGGTGGATGACTTCGTTGTCCGCTTCCAGTCCCGCATGGCCGTAGAGTTCGGCGCCGAGTTGTACCGGCTCGCGCGTGGCGAGCAGATTCGCCGGACGGGTGTGCAGCACACTGCCGCAGTAGCACAGGCGCGTCACCCCGCGGCGGTTGAGCAAATGGGCATCGATGCGCGAGACCTGCGGCGTCGTGTCGGCGCGCAGCGCCAGGGTGCGACCGGAAAGCTGGTCAACCAGCTTGAAGGTGCACAGGTCGAGATCGGCGCCGGATCCGGCAAGCAAGCTTTCAGCAAACTCGATGAGCGGCGGCGCGACCAGCTGGTAGCCGTGCCGGACGAACTCGTCGAGGAGGCGCCGGCGCAGGGATTCCACCTGCTCCGCTTCCTGCGGCAGCAGATCCTCAATGCCTTCGGGCAACAACCAGCGATGCATGGCAGCTACGACCTCAGCACGGTGAGCAGTACGAGGCCGATGAGGATCGAAGTGAGGCCGACGAAGCGCAACTGACCATCCTTGAGCTCGATGGCGCGCCGGAAGGTCTCGCGCCAGATCCGTGGGGCGACGAAGGGCAGCAGACCTTCGATCACCAGCATCAGGGCGAACGCCAACAAGAGGGTCGACATGGGCCGATCAGCCAGTTCTCAGCGGGCGCCGGCGCGGCCGCTGTTCTTCAGATATTTGAAGAAATCCGCGCTTGGATCGATCACTAAAAGATCGTTCTTCTGACCAAAGCTCTGGCGATAGGCCTCGAGGCTGCGGTAGAAGGCGTAGAACTCGGAGTTCTGGCCGAAGGCGCGGCCATAGATCGCGGCTGCCCGCGCATCGCCCTCGCCCTTGATCTTCTGCGCCTCGCGATAGGCTTCGGCGATGATGACTTCGCGCTGACGGTCGGCATCGGCGCGAATCTTCTCGGCTTCGGCGGCGCCCTGCGACCGCAGCTCGTTGGCGACCCGCTTGCGCTCCGTTTCCATGCGCCGGTAAACCGCCTCGGAAACCTCGGCCGGCAGATCGACGCGCTTCAGACGCACATCGACGATCTCGACGCCGATCTGGCGCGCATCGGCGTCGGCCTTCATCTGCACGTCGGCCATGATGCGGTCGCGCGCACCGGACACCACGTCATGCACGGTGCGACGGCCGAATTCCTCGCGCAGGCCGGCGTTGACGACCTGCGACAGGCGCGTGCGCGCCAGCGTCTCATCGCCGCCGACCGAAATGTAGAACTGCCGCACATCGGCGATGCGCCACTTGATGAAGGAATCGACGAGCACGGGCTTCTTCTCGGCCGTCAGGAAACGCTCCGGCTCGGTGGAGTCCATCGTCAGGATGCGCCGGTCGAAGAAGCGCACGTTCTGAATCAGCGGCCACTTGAAGGCCAGGCCCGGCTCTTCGACGACTTCCTTGATTTCGCCGAGCTGGAAGACCAGCGCGTACTGGCGCTGATCGACGGTAAACAACATCGAGCCGGCGATGACGAAGGCGCCGAAGACGGTGGCGGCGACCAGGGAGGCTTTCTGCATCATCAGCGTTCTCCCCGCTCGCGCGAGAGCACGCCGCGGGCGCGCACGTCGCGGTTGTCCATGGCCGCAGCCGGCGCCGACGGACGCTCGATGCTTTCCGGCGCCGGAACCGCCGCGGCCCCTCCCGCCGCCTGCATGAGCTTGTCGAGCGGCAGATACAGCAGATTGCCCGACCCCTTGGTGTCGACGAGAACCTTGCTGGTGTTTGCAAGCATTTGCTGCATGGTCTCCAAGTAGAGACGCTGGCGCGTGACTTCGGGCGCGCGCGCGTACTCGGCGTAGAGCTTGTTGAAGCGTTCCGCCTCACCCTCGGCGGTGGCGATCAGGCGCGCCCTGTAGCCGTTGGCCTCCTCCAGCAGCCGCGAGGCCGTGCCGCGCGCCTTGGGAATCACGTCGTTGGCATAGGCTTCGCCCTCGTTCTTCTGGCGCTCGCGATCCTGGCCGGCCTTGACCGCGTCGTCGAAGGCGTCCTGCACCTGCTCCGGCGGCTGGGTGCTTTGCATCGTCACGGCGCGGATCTGGATGCCCGTGGCGTAGCGATCGAGAATGTCTTGCATGAGCTTCTGGGTGTTCGCGGCAATCACGTCGCGTCCCTCGTAGAGCACGAAGTCCATGCGGCTCTTGCCGACGACCTCGCGGATCGCCGTCTCCGCCGCCTGCATCACCGCGTCGTCGGGATGGCGGTTCTTGAACAGATAGTCCTTCGGATCCTTGAGCAGGTATTGCACGGCGAACTGCACGCTGACGATGTTTTCGTCGTCGGTGAGCATCAGGGCCTCGCGCAGCACCTTGTTCCTCTCCGTGCCGCGGTAGCCGACTTCGATGGTGCGCACGCCGGTCAAGTTCACGATCTCGTGGCTCTGAATCGGCCAGGGGATGCGCCAGCGCAGGCCCGGATCGGTGGTTTCGCTGTAGCGACCGAGGGTCAGCACCACGCCGCGCTGACTGGCATCGACGATGTAAAAACCGCTCGCCAGCCAAACCACCAGCACCAGGCCGAGCAGAAGGCCGATGCCGCCGCCGAACTGGCCGGGCGTCAGCGCCGGGAACGACGGGCCGCCGCCCGCCCCGCCGCCATCGCCGCGCTGGTCGTCCTGCGGCGGGATGCCGCCGCGCTTCTTGCCCAGCATGCCGGACAGGCGTCTGTTGAAATCGCGCCACAGTTCGTCGAGGTCGGGAGGTCCCTGGTTGTTGCCGCCGCCGCGCTTGGGATCATTACCCCAGCCGTGGTCGTTAAGCGACATCAGAATGCCGGTCATCATGGTCTTTCAGTCGGGGATGCGCACTATGCAAGTCTTCGTCATCGGTTCGCGCCGCCAGCCGGTGTGACATTTCGGCCAGCGCCGCCCGCAGCAGGTCGAGTCCGGCGCCTGTGCGGGCGCTGACACGAACGCGGGCGATGTTATCACACTCGTCGCGCTCGACTCCCGGCCGACCGCCGGTCAGGTCCAGCTTGTTCCACACCACGATCTGCGGCACGGTCGCTGCACCGATTTCTTTCAGCACGCCGGCCACCGCCGCCATCTGCTGTTCGCGGTCGGGACTGGCGGCATCGACGACGTGCAGCAACAGGTCGGCATGCACGGTCTCCTCCAGCGTCGCATGGAAGGCGGCCACCAGCGCGTGCGGCAGGTCGCGGATGAAACCGACGGTATCGGACAGGACGATCTGGCAACCCGAGCGGCCGTCCGCCAGTTCGCAGGTCGGCACATAGAGCTTTCTCGACGTCGTGTCGAGGGTCGCGAAGAGCTGGTTGGCGGCATAGGCGCCGGCCTTGGTCAAGGCGTTGAACAGGGTGCTCTTGCCGGCATTGGTGTAGCCGACCAGGGACACCGACAGCACCTCGCCGCGGCCGCGTTGCTTTCTGCGCACCGCGCGCTGGCGTTCCAGAAGGCGCAAGCGCTCCTTGAGCACGGCGACGCGCTTGCCGAGCAGTCGCCGGTCGGTTTCCAGCTGCTTCTCGCCGGGGCCGCGCAGGCCGATGCCGCCCTTCTGGCGTTCCAGGTGGGTCCAGCCGCGCACCAGGCGGGTCATCTGGTGTTCGAGCTGCGCGAGCTCGACCTGCAGCTTGCCTTCGTGGCTCTTGGCGCGCAGCGCGAAGATGTCGAGAATGAGAGCGGTGCGGTCGATCACGCGCCGCTCGCAGGTCTTTTCGAGGTTGCGCTGCTGGGCGGGAGAGAGTTCGTGGTTGAAAAGGATCAGGTCGGCGCCGGCGGCTGTCGCGGCCGCGACGATTTCCGCCACCTTGCCCTGGCCGGCAAACGTGGCCGGATCGGGCCGGCCACGCCGGCCGGTGACCGAACCCACCGGCTGTGCGCCGGCGCTGGTCGCCAGGAGTTCGAACTCTTCCATGCGCTCGGCGAAATCGCCGTCGCCCAGATCGAGCTGAACCAGCAGGGCTTTCTCGCCCGACGCCGGGCGTTCAAACATCGGCCGGCGGGGAGATCACTCGGATTCGGAACCGATGCTCACCGGACGTGCGGGCACCACGGTGGAAATGGCGTGCTTGTAAACCATCTGGGTGACGGTGTTCTTGAGCAACACGACGTACTGGTCGAAGGATTCGACCTGGCCTTGCAGTTTGATCCCGTTGACGAGATAGATCGAAACCGGGATGTGCTCGCGCCGCAGCGTGTTCAGAAACGGGTCTTGTAGCATCTGCCCTTTGTTGCTCATGGTGGCCTCACAGAGTTATGGTTATAAGAAGAGGGAGGGAATGTAGCTGATTTTTGGCGGGCTGGCCAGCGCAAAATGCTCAGGCGCCCCCCAGCGCCTTGAACAGCCACGCCCCGGCGGCGGCCTCGGCACGACGTGCCGCCAGCGCCGCCTGACGGGCGGCGAAATGTTCGCGCTGGGCGTCGAGCAGTTCCAGATAGCTCGACACACCGGCGTGATGGCGAGCCTCGACGCGCTTGAGGCGTTCGGTCTGGGCCGCGACCGCCCTTTCCAGCGCCACCGCCTGCTCGGCATAGTAGCGGCGGGCCGCCAGAAGGTCAGCCACTTCGCGGAAGGCCTGTTGGATCGCCTTTTCGTATTCCGCCACCGCGACATGCTTGCGCGCCTCGGCCAGATCGACGCTCGCCTCGCTGTGGCCGGCGTCGAAGAGCGGCCACTTCAAGAGCGGCACGAAGCTCCATGCCCCGCTGCCGGCGCCGAAGAGGCCGGAAAGCGCGGCGCTCGCCGTACCCGCCGTGGCCGTCAGCACGATCTTCGGCAGAAAGGCGGCGCGCGCCGCGCCGACGTTGGCATTGGCGGCGATCAGTTTCTGCTCCGCCGCCAGCACGTCGGGGCGGCGCAGCAGCACGTCGGCGGGCAGCCCGACGGCGATTTCCGGCAGTTTTCCCCAAGTCGGCGCGGGCAGGACGGCGACATCGGCGCCGACCAGGAGCCGCAGCGCGTTCGCCGCCGCCGCGCGTTGGCGGGCGAGGTTCGCCGCTTCGGCACGCGCCGCCGCCCAGGCCCCGTCGGCGGCATAGAAATCCATGTCACCAGCCAGGCCGACATCGCGGCGCTTTTCGATGAGCCGGCGGCTTTCCTCGCGCGAGACCACCGTCGCCTCGGCCAGGGCGAGGCGTTCGTCGAATTCGGCGAGCGCATACCAGGCCGAAGCCACCTCGGCGATCAGGCTCAGGCGAAACGCCTCGCGGGCGTATTCGCTGGCGAGAAAGCTCGCCCGCGCCGCCGCGTCGAGGCTCGCCACGCGCCCCCAGAAATCGAGCTCGAAGGCGACTACGCCGAGGTTCGCGTCGTAGCGGCGGGTCACCGTTTCGCGCCGCGCGGCGCTCAGGTCGGCCGGCGCCTGCGCGGCCTGCTGCTGCACGCCGACATCGACGCGGGGAAAGCGGTCGGCCCGCGCGAGGCCGGCCAGCGTCCGCGCCTCCTCGACGCGCGCCACGGCGATGGCCATGTCGCGGTTGTGCTCCAGCGCGGCGGCGATCAGGGCCTGCAAAGCCGGATCGGCAAAGTACCCGCGCCAGTCGGCAGGCATCGCCGTCTTGCCGGCGTCGACTTTTTCCGGCCATTGCGCGGGCGCCGGCGGCGCCGGACGGAAATACTCTGGCACGAGGGAGCAGCCGGAAAGAAGCGCCGCGATGGCGAGCGGCAGGAGCTTATTCATGATGCGTCTCCACAGGTCTTGGCTTGCCGGGGAAGAAACGGCGCACGACGACGAAGAACATCGGCACGAGGAAAACGGCCAGCGCCGTGGCGCCGATCATGCCGCCGATCACGCCGGTGCCGATGGCATGGCGGCTGGCCGCACCGGCGCCGCTCGATACCGCCAGCGGCAGCACACCGAAGATGAAGGCGATCGAGGTCATCAGGATCGGCCGAAAGCGCAGCCGGCAGGCTTCCACAGTCGCTTCGACGAGATCCATGCCGCGCTCGTGCAGGTCGCGCGCGAACTCGATGATGAGGATGGCGTTCTTCGACGACAGGCCGATGATGGCGATCAACCCCACCTTGAAATACACGTCGTTGGGCAACTCGCGCAGCGTCACCGCCACCACCGCGCCGAAAAAGCCCAAGGGCACCACCAGCATCACCGCGAAGGGCACCGACCAGCTCTCGTACAGCGCCGCGAGACAGAGGAAGACGACGATGAGCGACAGCGCAAAAAGGAACGGCGCCTGCGCCCCGGAAAGACGTTCCTCGAAGGAGGCGCCCGACCACTCGAAACCGATGCCCGACGGCAGCTGCTTGGCGATGCCCTCCATCGCCGCCATCGCCTCGCCGGTCGAGCGGCCCGGCGCGGGGCCACCCGCGATCTTCACCGAGGGCAGGCCGTTGTAGCGATCCAGCCGCGGCGGGCCGACGATCCAGCGCGCGCGGGCGATCTCGGCGAGCGGAATCATGTCGCCGCGCCCATTTTTCACCGGCACGCGCAGGATGTCCTCGGGCGTGCGGCGCACGTCGGCGTCGGCCTGCATCTGCACGCGCAGGATGCGCCCCTGGCGCACGAAGTCGTTGATGTAGACCGTGCCGAGCGTAGCTTGCAGCGTGTCGTTCAGATCGGCGAGATTGACGCCCAGCGCGTTCGCCTTGAGGCGATCGACGTCGAGGAAGAGTTGCGGCCCAGGTTCCTGTCCTTCGGGCCGCACCCCGGCCAGCACCGGGTTCTGGCTCGCCAAGCCGAGCGCCAGGTTGCGCGCTTCCATGAGTTTTTCGCGTCCCAGGCCGCCGCGATCCTGCAAGCGGAAGTCGAAGCCGCCGACGGCCGCCAGTTCCGGGATCGGCGGCACGTTGATGGCGAAGATCATCGCCTGCTTGATGCGGAAGAAAGCCATGTTGGCGCGCCGCACCAGCGATTCGGCGCTGTTGTCCCTGTGCGGCCGTTCATCCCAGCTCTTCAGGCGTACGAAGGCGATGGCGGCGTTCTGGCCGCGCCCGAAGAAGGAGAAACCGGCGACACCGATCACGTGCGCCACCTCCGGCTGCTTGAGGTAGTGCTGCTCGACGGTGTCGAGCACTTCGAGCGTGCGTTCACGCGTCGCCCCGGAGGGCAGCTGCACGATGTTGATGAAGTAGCCCTGATCCTCGGAGGGCAGGAAGCTGCCGGGCAGTTTCATGAACAGCCAGCCCGCCGCGCCGAGGATCGCCGCATAGACGAGCAGCCAGCGTCCCGGCCGGCCGAGCATGCGCCGCACCGCGCCGCTGTAGCGGTGCACCGTCGCCGCGAAGACGCGGTTCCACCAGCCGAAGAAGCCGGTGGCAGGTAGCATGCCGGCCCTCTTGTCCGACGCGTGCTTGAGCATCGTCGCGCATAGCGCCGGGGTGAGCGTGAGCGCCATCAGCGCCGAGAAGGCCATGGTCAGCGCCAGCGTGACGGCGAACTGGCGGTAGATGGCGCCCACCGAGCCGCCGAAGAAGGCCATCGGCACGAACACCGCCGTCAGCACCAGCGTGATGGCGATGATCGCGCCATAGATCTGCCCCATCGCCTTGAGGGTTGCTTCGCGCGGCGGCAGCCCCTCCTCCGTCATGATGCGCTCGACATTCTCGACCACGACGATGGCGTCGTCCACGACGATGGCGATGGCCAGCACCATGGCGAAGAGCGTCAGCACGTTGATCGAATAGCCGAGGAAGTGCAGCCCGATGGCGCCGCCGAACAAGGCCACCGGCACGACGATGGCCGGAATGAAGGTGGCGCGCCAGTTTTCGAGGAACAGGTACATCACCAGCACGACGAGGATCATCGCCTCGAAGAGCGTCTTCACCAGTTCCTTGATCGAGATGTCGACGAAGGTCGAGGTGTCGTAGGGCGCCATCCAGGCGATGCCCGGCGGGAAATACTGCTCCAGTTCGGCCATCGTCGCCTTGACGGCGCGCGCTGTGTCAAGCGCGTTGGCGCCGGGCGCCATGCGCACGGCGATGGCGGCGTTCGGCTGGCCGTCGACGCGCGCGGCGACCGAATAATCCTGCGCACCGAGTTCGACACGCGCGACGTCCTTGACGCGCACGGTTGCCCCGCGCGCGTCGCTTTTGACGATGATGTCGCCGAACTCCTGCGGCGTCGACAGCCGCCCGCGCGTGACGATGGGCGCGGCGTATTCCTGCCCAGCCACGGCCGGAATCTGGCCGAGCTCGCCGGTGGCGATCTGCACGTTCTGGGCGCGGATCGCGCGCGCCACGTCGGCCGGGGTGAGATTGAAAGCTTCAAGACGATCCGGCTTGAGCCAGACGCGCATCGAGTATTCCGTGCCGAACAGCATCGCCTCGCCGACGCCCGGCGTGCGGCGGATGCTCTCCAGCACGTTCGCTGCCGCGAAGCTGCCGAGCGCCACGTTGTCGTGCGATTTGTCGGGCGAGTAGATCGAAACGATCAAAAGAAAGTTGCGTGCCGACTTCGCCACCGTCACGCCGAGCCGGCGCACCTCTTCGGGCAGGCGCGCCTCGGCGCGTTTGATGCGGTTTTGCGCTTCCACCGAGGCGAGATCGAGATTCGTCCCCGCCTCGAAAGTGAGCGTGATCGTGCCAAGATTCTGCTCGGAGGCCGATTCCATGTAGAGCAGGCGCTCGATGCCGTTCATCTCCTGCTCGATCAGCGCGACGGCGGTTTCCTCGACCACCTGCGCCGAGGCGCCGGGGTAATGGAGCGTGATGGCCAGCGCCGGCGGCGCGACGGCCGGGTAGCTCGCCACCGGCAATTGACGCAGGGAGAGCAGTCCGCCAAGGATGATGACGAGCGCGATGACCCAGGCGAAGATGGGCCGGTCGATGAAAAAACGCGGCAGCATGGCTTATTTCCCGGCGGGCGGCGCGAGCAGCGGCGCGTCCGGCTGCCAGGGCACGGGATTCACCGGCGTGCCGGGGCGTGCCTTCTGCAGGCCATTGACGATCACGACATCGCCGGGCTTCAGCCCGTCGGTGACGATGAAATCCTGTCCCACCATGCCGCCGGTCCTGATCGGGCGCGGCGCGACCTTGTTCTCGGCATCCACGGTCATCACCATCTGGCCCTGCGGGCTGGCGACCACCGCGCGCTGTGGCACGCGGATCGCGTTGTCGAGTTGCGCCTGGGGGAAGCGCACGCGCACGAAGGCGCCTGGCAGCAGCTCGCGCTGCGGATTGGGAAACTCGGCGCGCAACACGACGGCGCCGCTCGCCGGGTCGACGGCCAGATCGGCGAATTGCAGGCGCCCCTTCTGCGGGTAAAGCGAGCCGTCTTCGAGCACCAGTTCCACCAGCGCAGTATCCGCTTTCTGCTGCTTGCCGGCTTTCACCGCCTGCTGCAATCGCAGCAAGTCGGAATAGCTTTGCGTGAATTCGACGCGGATCGGATCGATCTGCTCGATGGTGACCAGATGCGTCGCCTCACCGCGCCCGACCAGCGCGCCCTCGGTCACCAGCGCGCGGCCGATGCGGCCGGAAATCGGCGCTGGCGGGACGGCGTTTTCGAGATCGAGGCGCGCCTTGGCAAGCGCCGCCTCGGCCTGTTTGACGCGCGCCTGCACGGCATCGAACTCCTGCTGGCTCACCGCCTTGATTTCCAGCAGCGGCGCATAGCGGTCGAACACCGCGCGGGCGGCGGCCAGATCGGCTTCGGCCGCCGCGTAGGCAGCCTGATAGGTGCGCGCATCGATGCGGAAGAGCGGCGTGCCGGCTTGGATGTCGCTGCCTTCGGCGAACAGGCGCTTCTCCACCACGCCCTCGACGCGCGCGCGCACCTGCGCCGAACGCACCGCCTGCAGGCGCCCCGGCAGATCCTGTGTGATCGTCGCGCTGCGGGCGGCAATGGTGATGACATCGACCTCGGCCGGAGGCATCGCCGCACCGGGGCCGCCCGGCGCGCCCGGTTTCTTGTCGCCGTCGCCGCAGGCGGCAAACAGGAACAGCAGGGACAGCACGAACAGATTCTTCATGGCTTACCTCGTCGTTTCGTGTCAGGCGCAAAAGCGCGCAGGAAGCAATCGACGATGCGTTCGGCATTCGCCGGGTCGGCATCGGGGGGCATTTCGCCGGAAAACAGGTAGTGGCTGCGCTCGTAGCCGACGAGCATCGACAGCAACAGCGTTGCCGCGAATTCGGCATCGTCACGGCGCAACTCCCCGCGCGCCATCGCCTCATCGAGCACGACGCGCAGACGGGCCTTGGCCTGAAGCGGGCCGCTCCGGTAAAACACCGCCGCGAGCTCCGGGAAACGCGGCGCTTCAGCGACCATCGCCCGATAGAAGCCCAGCCCGGTCGAACTCAAGAGCTTTTCGCGATAGCGGATGCCGAAACCGATGAGCCGCGCGCGCAGGTCGCCCCCTTCCGTCTCCAGCGAAACCAGCATCTCGCCGACGACCATGCGAATCGCCGCGGCAAAAAGCTCGGCCTTGCCGGAAAAATGGTTGTAAAGCGTCTGCTTGGCCACGCCAGCGGCGGCGGCAATCCGATCCACCCCGGCGGCACGGTAACCCTCGGTGGCAAAAACCTCGCAGGCGGCCTGCAACAGGCGCATGCGCGAATCGGCTGAGGTATCGGTGATCTGGCAGGGATTCATCGTCGATCTTGACTGGACAGTCCAGTCCATCATAACACAAATACCTGAATAAAAAATACAAGTTATTTGTAATAAAAATTACCGCCAGAATCGCCGCTGTCGATCACACCATGGAAAGCCAGCGATGCAGTCCGGCCCGCGCGAAATCGTCACGCCCTTCCGCCCGATTCCCCTCGAAGTACCGGAAGGCATGAAGCCCAACGAATTTTTCAACAGCACGGAAAATCTCAACGACCTCGTACACAACAACGGACTGCTCCAGACGCCGGAGGGGCTGTTGCTCTACCGCAAGGCGCTTGGCCACAGCAACGAATTCGACTGCTCGATCATCTACAACACCTCGCGGAAGATCCTCGATCCGCTCGGCCGGCCGGTGCGCAGGACACAGGTGCCGAACGAGGTGAAAAATGTCTGGAACCGCATGAACCGGATCATCATCGAGTTCATGCTCGAGCGCTATCCGGATCCTGCGCGCCATCTGGTGCTGGCCGGCGAGGCGAGTCTCGACGCCACCTGGCCGCTCACCTCGCCGGGCGTGCCCTCGATCCGCATGCTGCACAACCATTTCATCGTCTTCGACAAGGCCGAGCTGGCGGCTGCGCCGTTTGCCGACGCGAACAATCCCAACCTCACCGACGGCGGGCAGCATTCGCTCTTCCAGGCGCACATGCGCGAGGTCTATCGCGCCTTCTTCGAAGCGCTCGATTTCCAGGTGCTCAAACCCTGTGACAGGGGCGAATGCCGTCTTGCGCTCACCGGCTATCCTCAGGGCCTGCCCAGCTGGGGCATCCCCGACGGCCAGGCCGCGCTCGGGGAAGTGGCTTTCTGGAAGGATTACGACACCCTGCTCAAGGGCTTCCTCGACTTCTACCGCACTTTCTTCGGCCAGGTGAGCACGCGCAACTCGCCGCCGCCGCACGACCTCCATTTCCCCGCCCTCGTCGAGGAAAAGCTGCTCTTCGACAACGATTTCCTCAAAACCGCGAAAATGGTGCGCGACCGCTGCATCCGGGACGCCAAGTATGCCAACGCGATCCGCTGGCAGCCGGCCTTCAAGCAGCTCATCTACCGCAACGACAATGGCGATCTGATCGTCACCATCAGCCAGAACTCGATCGGCAATGCGATCACGGAACTCTTGGGCGTGGTGGTCAACCGCCGGCCGGACGCCGCCGCCTACGCCCGCGCCGAGCCGGCGCTCATCGACAGGTTGCTGGAAGTCCGTCGCCGCCTCGTTGAAGCGGACTTGGGCGAAGGCATCGCCACCGCCCAGTGGGCGGCGGCGTGAGCGTGAGTCGGTACAGGTAAGCGCCGTCCTCCAGTGCCGACTTTTTTATGCCGGCGCGACCGCGTTCGGCTCGGCATCCGGCTTGTCGTCGCCCGCAGGCTGTTTCTGGAGCGTGGCGGAGGGTTTCGGTGCGCGCGGCGGCTTGCCTTCCATGATGTCGTTGATCTGGTCGGCGTCGATGGTTTCCCATTCGAGCAAGGCCTTGGCCATCGCCTCGACCTTGTCGCGGTTCTCCTCCAAGAGGCGCCGCGCCAAGGCGTACTGCTCGTCGATGATGCGGCGAATCTCGGCATCGACCTTCTGCATCGTCGCCTCGGAGACATGCTTGTGAGTGGTCACGGAACGGCCGAGGAAGATTTCGCCCTCCTCCTCGCCATAGACCATCGGCCCCAACGTTTCGGACATGCCCCACTGGGTGACCATGCGACGTGCGATGTCGGTGGCGCGCTGGAAATCGTTCGAGGCGCCGGTGGTCATCTGCTTCATGAAGATTTCTTCGGCCAACCGGCCGCCGAACAGCACGCAGATGGTGTTGAGCAGGCGCTCCTTGTCCTGGCTGTAGCGATCCTCGGTCGGCAGCTGCATCGTCACGCCCAGCGCGCGACCGCGCGGAATGATCGTCACCTTGTGCACCGGATCGGTCTTCGGCAGGAGTTTCGCGACCACCGCATGGCCGGATTCGTGATAGGCGGTGTTCTTGCGCTCCTCCTCAGGCATCACCATCGAACGACGTTCGGCGCCCATCATGATCTTGTCCTTGGCGCGCTCGAAATCCTCCATGTCGACGAGGCGCTTGTTGGCACGCGCGGCGAACAGCGCCGCCTCGTTCACGAGGTTGGCGAGATCGGCCCCGGAAAAGCCCGGGCAGCCACGCGCCAGCACGGACGCATCGACATCGGGCGCCAGCGGCACCTTGCGCATATGGACCTTCAGGATCTGCTCGCGGCCGCGGATGTCGGGCAGGGGCACGACCACCTGGCGGTCGAAACGCCCCGGACGCAGCAGGGCCGGGTCGAGCACGTCGGGACGGTTGGTGGCAGCGATGACGATGATGCCCTGGTTGGCTTCGAAACCGTCCATCTCGACCAGCAATTGGTTCAAAGTCTGCTCGCGTTCGTCGTTGCCGCCGCCGAGTCCCGCCCCGCGCTGGCGGCCGACCGCGTCGATCTCGTCGATGAAGATGATGCAGGGCGCGGCCTTCTTCGCCTGCTCGAACATGTCGCGCACACGCGCGGCGCCGACACCGACGAACATCTCGACGAAGTCGGAACCGGAGATCGAGAAGAACGGCACTTTCGCCTCGCCGGCGATGGCGCGCGCCAGCAGGGTCTTGCCGGTGCCGGGCGAGCCGACCATCAGCACGCCGCGCGGAATGCGGCCGCCCAGTTTCTGGAACTTGGACGGGTCGCGCAGGAAGTCGACCAGCTCGGCGACCTCCTCCTTGGCCTCCTCGCAACCGGCCACATCGGCGAAAGTGACCTGGTTGCTGTTTTCGTCCAGCATGCGCGCTTTGCTCTTGCCGAAGGAGAAGGCGCCACCGCGTCCGCCGCCCTGCATCTGGCGCATGAAGAAGATCCAGACGCCGATCAGAAGCAACATCGGGAACCAGGAGACGAACACGCTCATCAGGAAGGACTGCTCCTCCTCCGGCTTGGCGACCACATTGACGTTGTAGCGCAGCAGATCGGAGACCATCCACAGGTCGGGTGGCGCATAGGAGGTGATCTTGCGGCCTTCGACGGTGGTCGCTTCGAGCGTGCGTCCCTGGATCACGACCTTGCTGATGCGCCCTTGGCGGACCTCCTCAAGGAAGGCCGAATAATCCATCGTGTTGGCCTGCGGCTGCCTGCCGACATTGAACTGGTTGAACAGGGTCATCAGCACGATGCCGATCACCAGCCACACCGCCATGCTTTTGAAGAAATTGTTCAAGCTGTTGCCTCTCTTTCGCAATCCTGTCGGGCGATTCTAAGTCAAATCCGCCGTTTTCTCGCCAGCAGATACAGCTCTGCGCTGCGGTCGCGGGAGGCCGCCGGCTTGCGCGTCGCCAGAGCGCCGAACTCGGCCTCCATCGCCTTGCGCAGTTCCATGAAACCGGCTCCCTGGAAGACCTTGACGAGCAGGTCGCCGCCCGGCTTGAGATGTTGACGCGCGAAATCGAGGGTCAGTTCCGCCAGATAGAGCACCTGCGCGCTGTCCGTCGCCGCAATACCGGTCATGTTGGGGGCCATGTCGGACAACACAAGGTCGACGCGCCGTCCCGCCAGCGCCAACTTCAGCTTTTCGAGAACCGCTTCCTCGCGGAAATCGCCCTGGATGAACTCCACACCGCTCATCGGCGCGAAATCGAGCAGATCCAGCGCAATCAACCGCCCGCCGGGCCGGATGCGCCTGACGACATACTGGCACCAGCTGCCGGGCACGGCGCCGAGGTCGACGACCGTCATGCCCGGCTTGAGCAGCTTGTCCTTCTCGTCGATCTCCTTGAGCTTGAACACGGCGCGCGAGCGCCAGCCTTCCTTCTGCGCCTGCTGCACATAGGGATCATTGACGTGCTCGTGCATCCACGCCTTGCTCTTTTTCTTCTGCCGGGGGGTCCAGCTCATTTAGAATCGCTCCATGATCGAATTATCGCCTACCGAGCGCCGCGCCTTGCGTGCGGCCGCGCATCCTCTCTCCCCCACGGTCGCCGTCGCCGGCAACGGCCTTTCGGTCGCCGTGCTGAAGGAAATCGACGTTTCCCTGAAAGCGCACGCGCTCATCAAGGTGAAGCTTCACGGCATCGAGCGTGACCAACGCGCCGCACTGCTGGAAAAAATCTGCGCCGAACTTGACTGCGCACCGGTGCAAAGCATCGGCAACATCCTCATCCTCTGGCGTCCAAAGCCAGAAGACGAAGAGCGCTCGACACCGCGCCGCCATCCGTCGGTCCAACCGAAAACCAAAAAGCAGGCCGCGGCGGCGCTCGAGAGGAAAAACCGCACGTAGTAGCGCCCGATGGTCGCGATGGCAATGGAGAGCGCCAGCGCCGACGGGGTCTCCCGACAGCCCGGCGCAAGCGCGCACACCGGGAGCCGAGGCCCGAAGGACTCCCTTCCGATGCGCGTGCTTGCCATGCGGGCGATCCTTTGGGGCACCTCGAATAACCGGCTGCGCGCCCCGATGGCTGCGTTGCGCGGTGCGCGCTCCCGCGCCCATCTATTGGATAGGTCTCGGTCGCTGCGCTCCGTGCGCCTTGCACTCGGGCCGCTCGCGACGGTTTTTCGAGGCGCCCTTTTGTGTATCGCGCTCGCGCCGCTCGCGACCTTCGCACAGGCTGACGGCACTGTCTTCGAGAGCGCGAAGCAACGTTTCCGCGTCGTGACGCTCGCGGCCGGCCTCGAACATCCCTGGGGGCTGGCCTTCCTTCCCGACGGCCGCATGCTGGTCACCGAGCGACCGGGGCGCCTGCGCATCATCGGCGCGGATGGCCAGCTCGACCCCCAGCCGATCGCCGGTCTGCCGCGCATCGCCGCCACCGGCCAAGGCGGTCTGCTCGATGTCGCCCTGCATCCGGATTACGCCAAAAACGGCTGGATCTACCTTTCCTACGCCGCACCCGGCGAAGGGGGCTACGGGACCGAAGTGGCGCGGGCACGTCTCGCCGGTCACGAATTGCGGGATCTCACGGTGCTGTTCGGCATGCGTCCGAAGTCATGGCGCGGGCTGCATTTCGGCTCCCGCCTGGTCTTCGACCGCGCCGGCTTTCTTTTTGTCACGCTCGGCGACCGCGGCGAGATGGAACGGGCCCAGCGGCTCGACGACCATGCCGGCACGGTGATCCGCCTGCACGACGACGGACGGGTGCCTGACGACAACCCCTTCGTCGGCCGCCCCGGCACGCTGCCGGAAATATTCACGCTCGGCAACCGCAACATCCAGGGCGCCGCCCTTCATCCGCAAACCGGCGCGCTGTGGATGCACGAACATGGCCCGCAAGGCGGCGACGAAATCAACATCGCCCGCGCCGGCGCCAACTACGGCTGGCCGGTCGTCACCTACGGCCGCAATTACGTCACGGGCACGAAAATCGGCGAAGGCACGGCCAAACCCGGCATGGAACCGCCGATCCATCAATGGACGCCCTCCATCGCCCCGTCCGGCATGGCCTTCTATACCGGGGGGCGCTTTTCGCACTGGCGCGGCAACCTCTTCGTCGGCGCGCTCGCCGGCCAGATACTGGTGCGCCTCGAAACGGCGGGGGAACGCATCGTCGCCGAGGAGAGACTCCTGAAAAACGTCCTCGGCCGCATCCGCGACGTGCGGGCCGGGCCGGATGGACTGATCTACCTGCTCACCGACAGCCCGCAAGGTCGCCTCGTGCGTCTGGAACCCGCGCAATAACCTCCTCTGGCTATACTCGCGGGACAACACAAACCCGACAACTTCTTTTTCCAGAGGAGAGTGCATGAAACTCGAAACGCTTGCCGTCCACGGCGGCTTCTCGCCCGACCCCACCACCAAGGCCGTCGCGGTGCCGATCTACCAGACGACCTCCTACGCCTTCGACGACACGCAGCACGGCGCCGACCTGTTCGACCTGAAGGTGCAAGGCAACATTTACACGCGCATCATGAATCCGACCACGGCGGTGCTCGAGGCGCGCCTCGCGGCGCTGGAAGGCGGCGTCGGCGCGCTGGGGCTCGCTTCCGGCATGGCGGCGATCACCTACGCGATCCAGACCATCGCCGAGGCCGGCGACAACATCGTTTCGGTCGGCACACTCTACGGCGGCACCTACAACCTGTTCGCCCACACGCTGCCGCAATACGGCATCGAAGTGCGCTTCGCCGACTACCGCGACCCCGCTTCGTTCAAGCCACTGATCGACGCGAAGACCAAGGCCGTCTATTGCGAATCGATCGGCAACCCCTTGGGCAACGTCGTCGATATCGCCGCGCTGGCCGAGGTCGCCCATGCCGCCGGCGTGCCGCTGATCGTCGACAACACCGTGCCGACACCCTACTTGTGCCGTCCCTTCGAGCACGGGGCCGACATCGTCGTGCATGCGCTGACCAAGTATCTCGGCGGCCACGGCACCAGCATCGGCGGCGCGATCGTCGATTCGGGCAAGTTCCCCTGGGCGGAGCACAAGGCGAAATTCAAGCGCTTGAACGAGCCGGACGTCTCTTACCACGGCGTCGTCTATACCGAGGCGCTGGGGCCTGCCGCCTACATCGGTCGCGCACGCGTCGTGCCGCTCAGGAACATGGGTGCGGCGATCTCGCCGTTCAACAGCTTCCTGATCCTGCAAGGGATCGAGACCTTGCCGGTGCGCATGGAGCGCATCTGCGAAAACACGCACGCCGTCGCCCATTACCTGAGATCACATCCCAAGGTGGGCTGGGTGCGCTACGCCGGCCTGCCCGACCATCCCGAGCACGCCTTGGCGCAGAAGTACATGGGCGGACACGCCTCGGGCATCCTTTCCTTCGGCGTCAAGGGAGGACGCGAGGGGGGCGCGAAATTCCAGGACGCCCTGAAGCTCATCACGCGCCTCGTCAATATCGGCGATGCGAAATCGCTGGCCTGCCACCCGGCCTCCACGACGCACCGCCAGCTGGGACCGGAGGAAATGAAGAAGGCCGGAGTTTCCGAGGACATGGTGCGTCTGTCGATCGGCCTGGAGCACATCGACGACATCAAGGCCGATCTCGACCAAGCCCTGGCGAGCGTCTGAGGTCGGTTGCCCAAAAAGTCGACGCCGGCAAGACGGCGTCGACCGCCCCGCTCCCGTCCCTTACAGGGAGCGCATCAGGGCGTAGGTGCAGAGCGTGACCAGCGCGTCGGGGAAGAGTCCGAGCAGAACGACAGCAGCGCCGTTGAGCGACAGCATGAAGCGCATGTCCGGGCTGGCGACGATGGGCGCCGTATCCGTCGGGGCATCGAAGTACATCAGTTTGACGACGCGCAGGTAGTAGAAGGCGCCGATCAGCGAGAACAGCACGGCGAACACCGCGACGGCGACATGGCCGGCATCGACGACGGCGAGGACCACCGAGAACTTCGCGAAGAAGCCGATGAAGAAGGGAATGCCGGCCATCGAGAACATCAGCACCATCATGATGGCGGCGAACCAGGGGCTCTTCTGGTTGAGCCCCCTGAAATCGTCGAGCTGGTCGGCTTCGTGGCCGGCGCGCGAGAGCAGCAGGATCACCCCGAAGGCGCCCAGCGACATGATGACGTAGGCGACGGCGTAATACATCGCCGTGCTGTAGGCGTTGAGCGCGTAGTGCTGGTCGCCGCCGGCGGTGCCGCTCATCAGTGCGAGGAAGAGGAACCCCATGTGGGCAATGGTCGAATAGGCGAGCATGCGTTTGATGTTGGTTTGGGCGATCGCCGCCAGATTGCCGAGTGCGATGGAGAGCACGGCGAGGATCAGCAGCATCGACTGCCAGTGCTCGGCCAGTTCGAACAGGCCATAGACCAGCAGGCGCAGGGCCAGCGCGAAGGCGGCCAGCTTCGGCGCCGAGGCGATGAGCAGGGTGATCGGCGTCGGCGCACCCTGATAGACATCGGGCACCCACATGTGGAAGGGCACGGCGCCGAACTTGAAGGCGATGCCGGCGACGAGGAAGACGAGGCCGAACACCAGCACGGTCTTGTTGGCCACGCCCAGATGCAGCGCCTGGGCGATGCCGCCGATCTCCAACGTGCCCGTCGCGCCATAGATCATCGACATGCCGTAAAGCAGCAGGCCGGAAGCCAGCGCGCCGAGGATGAAATACTTCATCGCCGCCTCGGTGGCGCGCGGATTGTCGCGGTCGATCGCCACGAGGGCGTAGAGCGACAGGGAGAGAAGTTCCAGGCCGAGATAGACGGTAACCAGGTGCGACGCGGAAATCATCACCATCATGCCGGCGGTGGCGAACAGCACCAGCACGTAGTACTCGCCCTTGTCGAGCCCGTGCGCAACGAGGTAATCGCGGCTATAGACGATGACGAAGATCACCGCGAGATAGAGCAACAGCTTGAGGAAATCGGCCAGCAGATCGTCGACGAACATGTTGCTGAAGGTGAGCACCACCTGGCCGTCCATGGTCAGGTAGGTGATCATCGCCGCGCCGACCAGCGTGATCAGCGTCAGCGCGGCGGGGATCCAGCGTTGCGTGCGGCCGAGCAAGGCATCGACGAGCAGGATGACGCAGGCCATCAGCACGACGAAAATCTCCGGCATGGCCGGGTAGAGATCGGGCGGGGTGAAGTTCTCGAGCATCGCTTGTCTTTGTGCCTAGAGCTTGCTCACCGCGACATGCTTGAGCAGGTTATCCACCGAAACGTGCATGACCTCGGCGAGGGGGAAGGGATAGACGCCCATCGCCACAACGCAGAACGCCAGGATCGCCAGGAAGAGGAATTCGCGCGCGTTGATGTCTTCCAAGGCGGCGACCTGGGGATTCGCCACGCCGCCGAAAAGAACGCGCTTGACCATCCACAGCGTATAGGCCGCACCGAGAATCAGCGTCGTGGCGGCGAGGAAGCCCAGCCAGAAGTTTTCCTGGATGGCGCCGAGAATCACCATGAATTCGCCGACGAAGCCGGAGGTGGCCGGCAAGCCGGCGTTGGCCATCGCGAACAGCACCATGAAGCCGGCGAACTTCGGCATGGTGTGCACCACGCCGCCGTAATCGGCGATCTGGCGCGAATGGACGCGGTCGTACATCACGCCGACGCACAGGAACATCGCGGCGGAAACGAAGCCGTGCGAGATCATCTGCACCAGCGCGCCCTCGACGCCGATCTGGTTGAAGAGGAAGAAGCCCAGCGTGACGAAGCCCATGTGCGAGATCGACGAGTAGGCGATCAGCTTCTTCATGTCGGTCTGCACCAGCGCGACGAAACCGATATAGATGACGGCGATCAGCGACAGCGCGATCATCATGGGCGCCAGATAATGGCTGGCGTCGGGGGCGATCGGCAGGGAAAGGCGCAGGAAGCCGTAGGCGCCGAGCTTGAGCATGATCGCCGCCAGCACCACCGAGCCGCCGGTGGGCGCCTCGACGTGGGCGTCCGGCAACCAGGTGTGCACCGGCCACATCGGCACCTTGACCGCGAAGGCGACCAGGAAGGCGAGGAAGACGAGGATTTGCGCCGCCATGCCGATGCGCAGTTCGTGCCATTCGAGGATGCTGAAACTGCCGCCCGATTGCAGGAACAGCCAGACCAGCGCGACCAGCATCAGGAGCGAGCCGAGCAGCGTGTAGAGGAAGAACTTGAAGGCCGCATAGACGCGATTCGGCCCGCCCCAGACGCCGATGATGATGTACATCGGGATCAGCGAGGCCTCGAAGAAGACGTAGAACAGCACGGCATCGAGTGCGCAGAAGATGCCATTCATCAGGCCGGACATGACGAGGAAAGCGCCCAGGTATTGCGCGACCTTGTCCTCGATCACCTCCCAGCCGGCGATCACGACGAGAATCGTGATGAAGCTGTTGAGAATGATGAACAGCACCGAGATGCCATCGACGCCGAGGAAGTATTCGATGTTGAAGCGCGGAATCCAGGCGCGCTGCTCGACGAACTGCATGCCGGCCTGCGTCACGTCGAAGCCGACATAGAGGGGCAGGGTCACCAGGAAGCCGACGATGGCGACCACGAGAGCGAGCCAGCGGGCGAGATTCCGGTCGCTGCCGGCGGCGAACACGGCCAGCGCGCCCAGGATGGGCGCCCAGATCGCGAGGCTGAGAAGATACGAGCTCATCTGCGCTTATCCCTGTCCGACGTCAGGCGCGATTCATCCACAAGGTCAGCAGCACGAAGACGCCGATGATCATGGAGAATGCGTATTGGTAAATGTGGCCGGACTGGATCAGGCGCACGACGCTGGCGAACCAGCCGACCAGGCGCGCCGAGCCGTTGACCGCCACGCCGTCGATGAGCGCCTGGTCGCCGGCCTGCCACAGCCCACGACCGATGCCGCGCGCGCCGCCGGCGAAGAACCATTCGTTGAAACGGTCGAGGCCATACTTGTCCTCGAGGATGCGCACCGGTAGGGCCAGCTTCGCACGGATGACGGCCGGCAGGTCGGGACGCTTGATATAGAGGAACCATGCGGTCGCCGCACCGGCCAGCGCCAGCCAGAACGGCAGCGTGACGATGCCGTGGGCGAGCATGCCGAACACGCCGGTGAAGCCGGCCTGCAACTGCGCCATCGCGCCGTGGGCGGGATCGACGACGATGGCAGCGCCGAACCAGTCGCCGAACAGGAAGTCGCCGATGATCCAGCCCGAGGCGATGGCCGGAACGGCGAGCAGGATCAGCGGCACGGTGACGACCTTCGGCGATTCGTGCGGTTCGTGGGCATGTCCGTGACCGTGATGATCGTCATGATGGGCCTCGCGGAAACGCTCCTCGCCGTGGAAGGCGAAGAAGACGAGGCGGAAGGAATACAGCCCGCCGACGAACACCGCCGCCAGCGCGCAGAGATAGGCGAAGGTCGCGCCGGGAATCTGCGCCGCCTGCACGGCCATGATGATCGAATCCTTCGAGAAGAAGCCGGCGAAGGGCGGCAGGCCGGCGTTGGCGATGGCGCCGATCAATACCGTCGCATAGGTGATCGGCAGGTATTTGCGCAGCCCGCCCATCTTGCGCATGTCCTGCTCGTGGTGCATGGCGATGATGACCGAGCCGGCGCCAAGGAAGAGCGCCGCCTTGAAGAAAGCGTGGGTCATCAGGTGGAAGATCGCCACCGAGTAGGCCGAGGCGCCGAGCGCCATGGTCATGTAGCCGAGCTGCGAGAGCGTCGAGTAGGCGACCACGCGCTTGATATCGGTCTGCACGATGGCGATCAGCGCCATGAACAGCGTGGTGATCGCGCCGACGACGATGACCAGGGATAGCGCAGTATCGGACAGCTCGAACAAGGGCGACATGCGCGAGACCATGAAGATGCCGGCCGTCACCATGGTGGCGGCGTGGATCAGCGCGGAGATCGGCGTCGGGCCCTCCATCGAGTCGGGCAGCCAGACGTGCAGCGGAAACTGCGCCGACTTGCCCATCGCGCCGACGAACAGCGCGATGCAGATGGCGGTGACGAGCGGCCAGCCGGTGACGGATTCGGTGATGGCGGCGAGTTCCTGCGACTTGCCAAACACCGTGGCGTAGTCGAGGCTGCCGGCGTAGGCGGCAATCAGACCGATCCCCAGAAGGAAACCGAAATCGCCGACGCGGTTGACGAGAAAGGCCTTCAGGTTGGCATACACCGCCGATTCGCGGCTCGACCAGAAGCCGATCAGCAGGTAGGAAACCAGGCCGACCGCTTCCCAGCCGAAGAAGAGCTGCACGAAGTTGTTGCTCATGACGAGCATCAGCATCGAGAAGGTGAACAGCGAAATGTAAGCGAAGAAGCGCTGGTAGCTGTGCGTGCCGGCACGGCTGCCTGCCGGCCAGTTCTCCTCGTCGTGCGCCATGTAGCCGATGGTGTAGATGTGCACCATCAGCGAGACGAAGGTGACCACCACCATCATCACGGCGGTGAGCGGGTCGATCAGGAAGCCGATGGCGAAGGTCAGGCCGCCGGATTCGAGCCAGGTGTAGATGTTGCCGTTGAAGGTGTTGCCGGCCATGACGTCCATCAGGACGATCAGCGAGGCGAGGAAGGAAACCGCGACGCCGAGAATGGTGACGGTGTGCGCCCCGCTGCGTCCCAAGGCGCGCGAAAACAGGCCGGCGAGGATGGCGCCGAACAAGGGCGCGAGCGGGATGATGAGGTAGAGCGTCTTCATTGGGCCTCTATCCCTTCAGGGTGTCGAGATCGTCGACATGGATCGTAGAGAGGTTGCGGAACAGCACCACCAGGATGGCCAGCCCGATGGCGGCCTCCGCCGCCGCCACGGTGAGCACGAAGAAGACGAACAGCTGCCCATGCAGATCGTTGAGGTAGTGCGAGAAGGCGACGAAGTTGATGTTGACGGCCAGGAGCATCAGTTCGATGGCCATCAGCAGCACGATCAGGTTCTTGCGGTTGAGGAAGATGCCGACCACGCCGATGGCGAACAGGATCGCGGCGAGAATCAGGTAGTGGGAAAGGGATAGCGTCAGCATGTCATTGGCCTCCCTGCTCGGGCGGCGCCGCGGCTGCGTCCTTCTCCGCCGCCATCTTGACGAGACGCACGCGATCGTTGCGCTTGACGGCCAGTTGTTCGGAAGGATTCTGATACTTGGTGTCCTTGCGGCGGCGCAGGGTGAGCATCACGGCGGCGACGACCGCGACCAGCAGGATGACGGAAGCCAGCTCGAAGGGATACACGTAATGGGTATACAGCAAGCGCCCAAGTTCCTTGGTGTTGCTGTAGCCCGCGGGCATCGTCTGCCCCGGCAACGCCTCGGCGCTGAAATACTTGCCGGAGAGCACCAGGGCCATCTCGGCGACCATCAGCAGGCCGATCATGCCGCCCAGCGGCAAATAGCTCCAGAAGCGATGGCGCAATCGGGCGATGTCGATGTCGAGCATCATCACGACGAAGAGGAACAGCACCATCACCGCCCCGACATAGATCATGATCAGAATGATGGCGAGAAACTCCGCCTCCAGCAGCATCCACAGCGCGGACGTCGAAAAGAAAGCGAGCACCAGGTAGAGCGCGGCATGCACCGGGTTTTTCGCCGTGATCGTGCGCAGGGCGGCGAACAGCAGGATCGCCGCGACGACATAGAAGACGAAGGTCTTGAATTCCATCAGCGGTACCTTGCGTCCTGGGCGCGGCGCTGGGCGATTTCCGCCTCGTAGCGATCGCCATTGGCCAAGAGCATCTGCTTGGTGTAGTAAAGATCGCCGCGCGTCTCGCCGTGGTATTCGAAGATGTGCGTCTCGACGATGGCATCGACCGGGCAGGCTTCCTCGCAGAAGCCGCAGAAGATGCACTTGGTGAGGTCGATGTCGTAGCGCGTCGTGCGCCGGCTGCCGTCCTCGCGTTGCGCGGATTCGATGGTAATCGCCATCGCCGGGCAAACTGCCTCGCACAGCTTGCAGGCGATGCAGCGCTCCTCGCCGTTCGGATAGCGGCGCAGCGCGTGCAGACCGCGGAAGCGCGGCGACAGCGGCGTCTTGTCTTCCGGATACTGGACGGTGATCTTCGGCTTGAAGAAGTAGCTGGCGGTGACCGCCATGCCTTGCAGCAATTCCTTGAGGAACAGGCTGCCGATGAAATCGCGGGCTCCCATGGTCAGCGCCTCACTTCCAGATGCTCAAGGGCGACATCATCCAGACCCCGACGACGAGGATCCAGGTGATGCAGATGGGGATGAACACCTTCCAGCCCAGGCGCATGATCTGGTCGTAGCGGTAGCGCGGGAAGGTGGCGCGGAACCAGAGGAAGCAAAAGAGCAGGAAGGATACCTTGGCCGCCAGCCACCCGTGGCCGTCGGGCAGGAAACCGACCGGCGACAGCCAGCCGCCGAGGAAGAAGATCGAGGCGAGGAAAGACACCAGGATCATGTTCGCGTATTCGGCGAGGAAGAACAGCGCAAAGGCCATGCCCGAATACTCGATCATGTGACCGGCGACGATCTCCGATTCGCCCTCGACCACGTCGAAGGGCGCGCGGTTGGTCTCGGCCACGCCGGAGATGAAATAGACGAGGAAGAGCGGCAGCAGCGGAATCAGGTTCCAGGACAGAAAGTCCAATCCCATGTCGGCGAAGCGGCCTACGTCCTGCGCACGTACGATGTCGGAGAGATTGAGGCTGTTCGACACCATCAGCACGGCGACCAGCGCCATGCCCATCGCGATCTCGTAGGAAATCATCTGCGCCGAGGCGCGCATCGCGCCGAGGAAGGGATACTTGGAGTTCGAGGCCCAGCCGGAGATGATGATGCCGTAGACGCCGATGGAGGTGACCGCGAGAATGAAGAGCACGCCGGCGTCGATGTCGGCCAGCACCCAGCCATCGGCGAAGGGCACCACCGCCCAGGCGAGCAACGCCGGCGCCAGCGCGACGATGGGGCCAAAGATGTAGAGCTTCTTGCTGGCCTTGGTCGGCGCCAGCACTTCCTTGAAGAACAGCTTCAGGCCGTCGGCGATCGGTTGGAACAGGCCGACGGGGCCGACGCGGTTCGGGCCGATGCGCACGTGCATGTAGGCGATCACCTTGCGCTCGAAATACGGCAGGTAGGCCACACCGAGAATGAGCGGCACGAGGATGGCGACGATGCGCATCAAGGCCCAGGCCACCGGCCAGACGTGCTGGAACCATGACCAGATCGGCTCCCAAAGCGGGCCCCAAAGCCACTGGAAGAAATTGAGGATCAGCGCTTCCATCAGGCCTTCCTCACTTCCAGCGCGCCGAACATCGCCCCCGCGCCGAGCGTATGCGCGTGTGCGGCGGCGATGCGCACGCAGTTGTCGGGCACGCCGGCGTCAAGGATCGCAAGCAACGCCGTCTCGCCGGCGTCGACTTTTATGCTCTCGCCCGAAGCGATACCCAGTCTGGCGAGCGTCGCGGCGCTCATCCGCGCGGTCGGCGCGGCGGCGTCCTTCGTCGCCTGCAAGCTCGGGGCGCGACGCGCCAGCGGATCGGCGAAATGGATCGGCACATCGGCAATGCGCTCGATACCCTCGCCCGCCGCCGCCAGATCGAGCGCGCCCGGCTTGACGCCGTTGTCGAGCCCCGCAACGAACTCCGTCTGGGCGCCGCCGAGCGCTTCATCGCGTGCCTGCTCGGAACTCGTGTAGTCGAAGCCGGCAACTTCGAGCAGGTTGCCGAGCACGCGCAGCACCTTCCAGGCAGGTCGGGCTTCGCCCAGCGGCTTCGCGACGGCATGGAAGCTCTGCGCCCGGCCCTCGGTATTGACGAAGGTGCCAGAGGTTTCCGCGAAGGGCGCGACCGGCAGCAGGCAGTCGGCGTAATCGAGCATCGCGGCGGACTTGAAGGGCGACAGGACGATCACGCTGGCGGCTTGCTTGAGCGCGGCCAGCGCGGCGGCGCCGTCGGCGCAGTCGAGTTCCGGCTCGGCGCCCAGCACCAGATAGACCTGCCGCGGTTCGGCGACGAGGCGCGCAGCGTTCAGACCGCCCCGTTGCGGCAGCGCCCCGGCGACGTAACCGCCGACGCTGTTCGCCGCTTCGCCCAGGAAGCCGAATTTCGCGCCCAGCAATTCGGCAAGCTGCTGTGCGAGGCGATGCAGGGTCGCGGCCCGCGGATGCTGCTGGGAGAAATTGCCGAGCAGGATGCCGGCATTGCGGCCGGCAACGAGGCTCCCGGCAATTTTTCTTGCCGTTTCGCCAGCGTCGACTTTTTCGAACTCCGCGCCGAGGCTGGCATTCTTGAGCTCGGCCGCCGCTTCGATCACTTCGGCCAGCGCCATCGGCAACTGCGCAGGCGCGACGATGGACTTGGCGGCCAGTTTGATCAGCAGATCATCGTCTGCGGAGTGGATGACGGAAATCTGCGCGCCGCGCTTGGCCGACTGGCGCAGGCGTTGGGCGATGAGCGGATGATCCTTGCGCAAAAAGCTGCCGACGACGAGCACGCGATCCAGTTCGCCGATTTCGGCGATCTTCATGCCAAGCCACGGCGCGCCCTCACGCTGGCCGTCGAGGCCGAAATCGCTCTGGCGCAGACGGAAGTCGATGTTGTCGCAGCCGATGCCGCGCAGCAGCCGGCCGGCGAGGAACATCTCTTCCAGCGTCGCGTGCGGGCTGACGAGCGCGCCGATCTGCTCCGCACCGCGGTTCTGCGCCACGTCGCGCAGGGCGTGGCTCGCGTAGTCGAGCGCGACGTTCCACTCGACTTCCTGCCACGCGCCGCCCTGCTTCACCATCGGCTTGGTCAGACGGTCGGCACCGTTCAGCGCCTCATACGAGAAACGCTCCTTGTCGGAGAGCCAGCATTCGTTGATCGCCTCGTTTTCGAGCGGCAGCACGCGCAGCACCTTGTCGTGCCTGGTCTGGACGATCAGGTTGCTGCCGAGACCGTCATGCGGGCTGACCGACTTGCGGCGCGACATTTCCCAGGTGCGCGCCGAGAAGCGGAAGGGCTTCGAGGTCAGTGCGCCAACCGGACAGAGGTCGATGACGTTGCCGGAGAGCTCGGAATCGAGCGTCCGACCGAGGAAGGGCATGATCTCGGCGCGATCGCCGCGGAAGGCCTGGCCGAGCTCCATGTAGCCGGCGATTTCGGCGGTGAAGCGCACGCAGCGGGTGCAGTTGATGCACCGGGTCATGTCGGTGGCGACCAGCGGGCCGAGGTTCTTATCGGCGACGACGCGCTTTTCTTCCCGGAAGCGGGATGCGGAGCCGCCGTAGCCGACCGCCAGATCCTGCAACTGGCACTCGCCGCCTTGATCGCAGATCGGGCAGTCGAGCGGATGGTTGATGAGCAGGAACTCCATCACGTCCTTCTGCGCCTTCACCGCGATATCGGAATGCGTGAACACCTTCATGCCGTTGGTGACGGCGGTGGCGCAGGCCGGCATCGGTTTGGGCGCCTTCTCGACCTGCACCAGGCACATGCGGCAGTTGGCGGCGATGGACAGCTTCTTGTGATAGCAGAAGTGCGGGATGTAGATGCCCGCCTGGCGCGCCGCTTCGATGACGGTAGCGCCGTCCTCGACCTGCAACTGCCTGCCGTCGATTTCCAGCTCTAACATGTCGCGCCTGCCATGAGTCGGGTGTGGAAGGTGCTGCCCGCCCGCTGGACATCGGGCGGCACGAGGCACTTCTTGTGCTCGACGTGATACTCGAACTCGCTGCGAAAGTGCTTGACGAAACTCCTGACCGGCAGCGCGGCGGCATCGCCCAGCGCGCAGATCGTACGGCCCATGATGTTGCCCGCCACGTCGCCGAGCAAATCGAGGTCCTCGGGACGCCCCTCGCCGTGCTCGATGCGATGGACGATCTTGTAGAGCCAGCCCGTGCCCTCGCGGCAAGGCGTGCATTGGCCGCAGGATTCCTCGTGATAGAAGAAGGACAGGCGCTCCAGCGCCTTGACCATGCAGACCGTCTCGTCCATGACGATCACGGCGCCGGAACCGAGCATCGAGCCGGCTTTGGCGATCGAGTCGTAATCCATCGTGCAATCCATGACGATGTCGGCGGGCAACACCGGCGCCGAGGAGCCGCCGGGGATGACCGCCTTCAGTTTGCGCCCGCCGCGCATGCCGCCAGCCATCTCCAGCAGCCTGGCGAAGGGTGTGCCCAGCGGCACTTCGAAATTGCCCGGCTTGTTGACATGGCCGGAGACGGAGAACAGCTTGGTGCCGCCGTTGTTCGGCTTGCCGAGATCGAGGAAGGCCTGGCCGCCTTGTCGCAGGATGAACGGGATCGAGGCGAAGGTCTCGGTGTTGTTGATCGTCGTCGGTTTGCCGTAGAGACCGAAGCTGGCCGGGAACGGCGGCTTGAAGCGCGGCTGGCCTTTTTTGCCCTCGATCGATTCGAGCAGGCCGGTCTCCTCGCCGCAGATGTAGGCGCCGTAGCCGTGATGCGCAAAGAGCTCGAAGTCGAAACCGGAGCCGAGGATGTTCTTGCCCAGATAGCCGGCGGCGCGCGCCTCGGCCAGGGCCTCCTCGAAACGCCGGTAGAGCTCGAAGATCTCGCCGTGGATGTAGTTGTAGCCGCGCGCAGCGCCCATCGCGTAGCCGGCGATGATCATGCCCTCGATCACCGCATGCGGGTCGAGCCGCAGGATGTCGCGATCCTTGAAGGTGCCCGGTTCGCCCTCGTCGCTGTTGCACACCACGTATTTGTCGCCAGGGAAGGCGCGCGGCATGAAGCTCCACTTGAGGCCCGTCGGGAAGCCCGCGCCGCCGCGGCCGCGCAGCACCGAGGTCTTCACCTCGGCGATGACCTGATCCTGCGTCAGCTTGTCGCCGAACAGTTTTTTCAGCGCCGCATAGCCGCCGCGCGCTTCGTAATCTTTCAGGCGCCAACCGCTGTCCTTGTTCAGGTCGCGGACGTCGGGCTTGGACCAGCCGGCGGTCAGGGTCGGATTGATGGTGTCGAGAATCGCCATCCTATTTGCACTCCGCCAGCAGCTTGTCGATTTCCTCGGGCGTCATGAAGCAGCGCATATGCACGTTATTGACCAGCATCACCGGCGCGTCGCCGCAGGCGCCCAGGCACTCGCCCTCTTTCAGCGTGAATTTGCCGTCGGGCGTCGTCTCGTCGAAGTCGATGCCGAGCTTCTCCTTCAGGTAGTCGGCCGCATGCACGCCGCCGGACAGCGCGCAGGGCAGATTGGTGCACACGGTGATCTTGTATCGGCCGACCGGCGCGAGGTCATACATGTTGTAGAAGCTCGCCACCTCGTAGGCGGCCATCTCGGGCATGTCCAGATACTGCGCGACGAAGGCGATCGTTTCGGGCGCGAGCCAGCCCTTCTCCGTCTGGGCGATGTGCAGCGCGGCCATTACCGCCGACTGCTTCTGGCCAGCCGGATACTTGGCGATTTCGCGGTCGATCTTGGCGAGGGATTCCTGACTCAGCATGCTTTATCTGTCCGCTTATCTATCCGTATCGCCCAACACCAGATCGATGGTGCCGATGATGGCGGTGGCATCGGCGAGCATATGCCCCTGCGCCATCTCGTTGGTCGCCGCCAGATGCGGAAAGCCCGGCGAGCGCAGTTTCAGACGGTAAGGCTTGTTCGCGCCGTCGGAAATCGCATAGACGCCGAACTCGCCTTTCGGATGTTCGACGGCGGCATAGACTTCGCCCGCCGGCACGTGGATGCCTTCGGTGAAGAGCTTGAAATGGTGGATCAGCTCTTCCATGTTGCCCTTCATCGCCTCGCGCTTGGGCGGCGCGACCTTGTGGTCGTCGGTGATCACCGGGCCGGGATTGTCGCGCAGCCACGCGATGCACTGGCGCACGATGCGGTTGGCCTGGCGCATCTCCTCCATGCGCACGAGATAGCGGTCGTAGCAGTCGCCATTGACGCCGACCGGAATGTCGAAATCGAGCCGATCATAGACCTCGTAGGGCATCTTCTTGCGCAGATCCCATTCGACGCCGGAGGCGCGCAGCATCGGGCCGGTGAAGCCCAGTTGCAGCGCGCGCTCGGGCGAGACCACGCCGATCCCGACGGTGCGCTGCTTCCAGATGCGGTTGTCGGTCAACAGCGTCTCGTATTCGTCGAGGATCGCCGGGAAGCGGTCGGTGAAGTCTTCGAGGAAATCGAGCAGCGAGCCTTGGCGCGCCGCGTTGAGGCGCTTCACATCGGCTGCATTCTTCCACTTCGAGACTTCGTATTGCGGCATGCTGTCCGGCAGGTCGCGATAGACGCCGCCCGGCCGGTAGTAGGCCGCGTGCATGCGCGCGCCCGAGACGGCCTCATAGACGTCCATCAGGTCTTCGCGCTCGCGGAAGGTGTAGAGCACCATCGCCATCGCGCCGATGTCGAGCGCGTGCGTACCGATGTTGAGCAGATGGTTGAGGATGCGCGTCACCTCGTCCATCATGACGCGAATGTATTGGGCGCGCAGCGGCGCCTCGATGCCCAGCAGCCGCTCGACGGCCAGGCAGTAGGCGTGCTCGTTGCACATCATCGACACGTAGTCGAGCCGGTCGAGATAGGGCGCGCTCTGAAGCCAGGTGCGCGTCTCGGCGAGCTTCTCGGTGCCGCGATGCAAGAGACCGATGTGCGGATCGGCGCGCACGATCACCTCGCCGTCGAGTTCGAGGATCAGGCGCAGCACGCCGTGCGCCGCCGGGTGTTGGGGCCCGAAGTTGAGCGTGTAGTTCTTGATTTCAGCCACGACCGTAATTTTCCTCGCGCACGATGCGCGGCGTCACCTCGCGCGGCTCGATGGTCACCGGCTGATAGACGACGCGCTGCTTTTCGGGGTCGTAACGCATTTCCACATAACCGGACACCGGAAAATCCTTACGGAACGGATGGCCGACGAAGCCATAGTCGGTGAGGATGCGCCGCAGGTCGTCGTGCCCCTCGAACAGGATGCCGAACAGGTCGAAGGCCTCGCGCTCATACCAGTTGGCCGAGTTCCAGATGTCGGTCACGGTCGGCAACACGGGGAAATCGTCGTTCTCGGCGAAGGTGCGCAGCCGCAGCCGGCAGTTCAGATGCAGGGAAGTCAGATGCAGGACGACGGCGAAGCGCCTGCCGCTCCAGCCGGCGTAGGTCGAATAATCGATGCCGGAGAGATCGATGAGCTGAGCAAATTGCAGGTCCGGATCGTCGCGCAGGAGATGAGCGACCTCGCGATAATCGGCCGCCGCTGTCTCGATGGTGAGTTCGCTCAGACGCAGCACGGATGCCGTCATGCGGGCGCCGACTTTTTCGGCGAGCATTCGCGACAGTCGTTCGAGTTTGGCGCTCATGGCAATCGTCGTTCTCAGACGCGGGCGATGGTGTTGGTGCGGGTGATCTTGTTCTGCAACTGGATGATGCCGTAGAGCAGCGCCTCCGCCGTCGGCGGGCAGCCCGGCACGTAGATATCGACCGGCACGATGCGGTCGCAGCCGCGCACCACGGAATACGAATAATGGTAGTAGCCGCCGCCGTTGGCGCAGGAGCCCATCGAGATCACCCAGCGCGGTTCGGCCATCTGGTCGTAGACCTTGCGCAACGCGGGCGCCATCTTGTTGGTCAGCGTGCCGGCGACGATCATCACGTCGGACTGGCGGGGACTCGGCCGGAACACGACGCCGAAGCGGTCGAGGTCGTAGCGCGAACAACCGGCATGGATCATCTCGACCGCGCAGCAGGCCAGACCAAAGGTCATCGGCCAGAGCGAACCGGTGCGCGTCCAGTTGATCAACTTGTCGAGCGTCGTGGTGACGAAGCCTTCCTGGAGAACGCCTTCGATGCTCATGCGCTCATTCCCAATCCAGCGCGCCCTTGAGCCAGGCGTAAATGAAGCCGACGATGAGGATGCCCATGAAAATGAACATCTCGATGAAGCCGAACCACTTCACGGCCTCGACCTCGACATCGACGAATTCCTTGTAGATGGCGGCCCAAGGAAACATGAAGGCGACTTCCAGATCGAAGATGATGAAAGTGATGGCGACGAGGTAGTAGCGCACGTCGAACTTGATGCGCGCGTCCTCGAAGGCCTCGAAACCGCACTCGAAGGGGGAAAGTTTCTCGCTGTCGGGACGATGGGGGCCGATGAGCCAGCCGAATAGTATGGGGACGCAGCCGAACACCAAGGCCACGATCATGAAGATCAGGACGGGAAAATAGTTTTCCAGCATTTACCCAAACTCAGCCGCGGCTTTTGACCGCTTTACCTCGCTCCCGACGCCAGTCCGGTTTGCTCCGGCGTCGCTCATCGTCGATTGTCGTCTTGGTGCCGACGGCGAGACTCGAACTCGCACAGCTTTCGCCACTACCCCCTCAAGATAGCGTGTCTACCAATTCCACCACGTCGGCAAAAAACCTTCCGATGCCCTGACGGCAAGCGGCGCGAATCATAGCACCGCCGGAGAGCATCGCGAACATTTTTATCGGTTATCTGGGAATGTCCTTCGCTTTCGAATCGTCGGCCGGCGCACTCGGCGTCGGCACGGTCGATTCGACCTGCACCGCATCCATCACGCTGCCGCCGCCGGCCGGACGATTGCCCGCGACGTAAGCCAGCGTCAGGCTGGTGAGAAAGAAAACCGTCGCCAAAACTGCGGTGGTGCGCGAAAGAAAGTTCGCCGAACCCGTGGCGCCGAACAGACTGCCGGAAGATCCGCTACCGAAGGCGGCGCCCATGTCGGCGCCCTTGCCGTGCTGCAACAACACCAAGCCGATGATCGCCAGACCGACCAGGATATGCACGGTCAGCGTCACGGAAAACACCACATCCATTTCGTATCCCTTTATTTACTCAGGTTGCCTGGCAGATGGCGACGAAATCTGCGGCGACCAGCGCGGCGCCGCCGATCAGCCCGCCGTCGATATCCGGCTGTTTCATCAGCTCGGCCGCATTGTTCGGCTTCATGCTGCCGCCGTAGAGAATCCGCAGTCCGGCGGCAACCTCGCCGCTGGCGCGCGCCACCCAGGCCCGGATTTCCGCATGGACTTCCTGCGCCTGATCGGGCGACGCGGTACGGCCGGTGCCGATCGCCCAGACCGGTTCGTAAGCGACGACCGCCTGGGCCAGTGCCGCAATACCGCAGCGCTCCACCACGGCGCCCATCTGGCGCGTCACCACCTCGCCGGTGACGTTGCGCTCGCGCTCATCCAAGGTTTCGCCGACGCACAGGATGGGCGTCAGTCCGGCCTTTTGCGCCGCCTCGAACTTCGCCGCGACGACAGCATCGGTATCCCCGTAATAGGTGCGTCGCTCGGAATGGCCGACGATCACGTAGCGGCAGCCGAAATCGGCCAGCATCGCCGCACTCACCTCGCCGGTGTAGGCGCCTTGCGCGTGCTCGGAAACATCCTGCGCGCCCCAGGCGACCGGGCTGCCGGCGAGCGCGGCACGCGCCTGGTCGAGATAGGGGTAAGGCACGCACACCGCGACCTCGGCCATCAGCCCGACAACCCCCTCGCGGACGCCTTCCAACAGGGCCGCGTTGGTCGCCAGACTGCCATGCATCTTCCAGTTGCCGGCAACGAGCTTCTTGCGCATGTTCCGATTCCCCAAAGCGTCTAAAAGCTGGGCATTATAAGGATCGCTCTCACGAACCGTCAATGACAGCCACCAATAATCCCCTCTCCGTAACAAAGCTGTAACCCGCCGTCGCTAGCATGCCGTGCGGCCTTAACCGGTGCGATGTTTTCAACTCTTATACATAGGAGCGTTTTCATGCAACTGAAAAAAGTCATCTCGGCGCTCGGCTTCGTTGCCGCCGCCGCCTTCGTGGCCCCGGCCGCCTTGGCCCAGGCCGTCCAAGTCGATCCCGCCCTGCCCAACTACGCCAAGGCCAGCGGCGTTTCCGGCAACTTCACCAGCGTCGGTTCGGACACCCTGAACAACCTGATGACGCTGTGGGCGGAAACCTTCAAGCGCAACTACCCGAACGTCAACATCCAGATCCAGGGCGCCGGTTCCTCCACCGCGCCCCCGGCCCTGATCGAAGGCGCCGCCAACTTCGGCCCGATGAGCCGCGTCATGAACGCCAAGGAAATCGAAGCCTTCGAGAAGAAGTTCGGCTACAAGCCCACCGCGATTCCCGCCGCCATCGACGCCCTGGCCGTCTATGTCAACAAGGACAACCCCATCCAGGGCCTTTCGCTCCAGCAAGTCGACGCCATCATGTCGGCCACCCGCAAGTGCGGCGCACCGGCCGACATCACCACCTGGGGTCAGGTCGGCCTGAGCGGCGAATGGGCCTCGCGTCCGATCGCCCTGTACGGTCGCAACTCGGTGTCCGGCACCTACGGCTACTTCAAGGACGTGGCGCTGTGCAAGGGCGACTTCAAGCGTAACGTCGCCGAGCAGCCCGGCTCCGCTTCGGTGGTGCAAAGCGTGACCGGACAGATCGGCGCGATCGGCTACTCCGGCATCGGCTACAAGACCTCCGGCGTACGCGCTCTGCCGCTCTCCAAGAAGACGGGCGAGCCGTTCGTCGAACCCGACGCCAAACACGCCATCGACGGCAGCTATCCGCTCGCCCGCGTGCTGTACTTCTATGTGAACAAGCGTCCGAACCAGCCGCTGCCGCCGCTGGAGCGCGAATTCATCAAGCTGGTGCTCTCCAAGCAGGGCCAGGAAGTCGTCGTCAAGGACGGATTCGTGCCGCTGCCCGCCGCGCTTGCCACCAAGACCCTGAAAGAGCTCGGCATCGACTGAGATCCGACCCTCTTCCTCGGCGCTGGCGGTCGGCTGACCGCCGTCCTGCCAGCGCCGACTTTTCTTGATTGACGGAGAAACCGATATGCGCAAAACCCAGCAGCGCCTGCTTCCCTACGCCTTCTCGGCCCTTGCCCTCGGCCTGACGGCCGGCTGCGCCACCCAGCAGACCGCGCCGGCCGCAGCACCCGCCGCCGCGCCAGCCAAGGCCGAACCCGCCAAGGAAGCCAAGGTTGAGAACTTCTTCATCGTTTATCACGAGAACGGTCGCATCTATCCGATCGCGGATGCCAAAAACTATCTCGAGTTCCTGCACAGCGGCGAGCTGATTTTCACCCGCACCCGCGTCGGCGCCGGCCCGGACGGCGCCACGCTCGTCTTCGGCATCGAGAAGAAGGAGGCCGACGACCTGAACAAGCCGGCCAGATCCGAACTGTTCTTCGACGGCAAATACGAACCGACGGGAGCTTTCTATGGCGAGATCATCCGCGACGGACGCTTCCTCGTCTTCGGCTCCTGGCACGACTTCAAGGATTACCTTGTCAACAAGGAAATCACTTTTACCTTCACCGAAGTCGGCACCGGTCCGAAAGGCGAAACGGTGATCTATGCCCTGAACAAGGACACCATCAAAGCTGGACGTCCGCTCGCCCTGATCGAGCAGTTCAGGAAGTTTCACAGCATCAAGTAAGCCGCAAGTTGTTCCGGCAACGGACGGCTTGACGGACGCGCCGCGTTCGTCAAGCCGTCCCGTTCGCACAAGCTGACGCGCACCGACGCGGGGACTCATGGAAAAGATCGAAGCCAACATCATCACGGCGGGAGGTTACACCGGCGCCCGCATGACCAAGGACAAACTGTTCAGGAACGTCATGACCTTCGGCGGTCTGAGCGTCATCATCGCCATCAGTTTGATCTTCGTCTATCTCGCCAGCGTCGTCGTGCCGATGTTCATGTCCGCCGACATGGATCCGCTCGCGCGCCTGCCCGTCTCCGGCAATCCCCAGGATGACACGGTGCACCTGAGCAGCGAGGAACAGGCGGAAATCGGCGTCCGTTTCACCGCCCAAGGCAATGTCTCCTTCTTCAATCTCAAAGATGGTCAGTCGCACGGCGAAACGCGTATCGCCCTGCCTGCCGGGGCGCGCATCGTCAGCTTTGCAGCAGGGGATCTGTCCCAGAAAGCCGTCGCCTATGGTCTTTCCGACGGCCGCATCGTGCTGGCCGAGCAGGGTTTTAAGGTCACCTTCCAGCAGGATCCGAACGACAGCACGAAGGACATTCGTACCATCGCACCGAGCCTGCATTATCCGCTCGGCGAAACGCCGCTCGTCGTCGACACCGCCGGCCGCCCGCTCAAGATGCTGTCGATCCAGCATCAAGGCAACAATACGACCGCGGTCGCCCTCACCGACGATGATCGCCTCGTGATGGCCGCTTTCGAAAGCCGCAGCAACATGCTAACCGGCGAGGTGACGATGGAGCGACAGGAGATCGAGTTGCCCGGCGTCGACGGCGAAATCAGTCATCTCATGCTCGAGGTGAAGCAGCGTGACCTCTATGTCGTGCATGGCGGTCGATTCGTCAGCCACTATGACGTCATGAACAAAAGCGCGCCGCGCCTGTTGCAGACCGTCCCGGTGCTGCCGGAAGGTCAGACGGTCACCGGCTTCAACATCCTCTCCGGCGGCTTTTCGCTGATCGTCGGCGCAAACACCGGCAGCGTGGCGCAATGGTTCCAGGTGCGCGACGACGACAACGTCAATCACCTGACGCACATCCGTTCCTTCAAGCCCATGAACGGCGCCGTCACCGCCATTGCGCCGGAGCACTACCGCAAGGGATTTGCCGTCGGCGACGACAAAGGCAATCTGGGAATCTATTACGCCACCTCGAACCGCCTGCTGCTCTCCCGCTCTACGGGAAGCGAGGCGGTGCGCGTCATCGGCATCAGTCCGCGCGCCAATGCCATCCTGCTGGAAACTGCAGGTCAGGACGCGATCCGGACTGCGCGCGTGCAGAACGAATACCCGGAAGTCTCCTTTCATGCCCTGTGGCAGAAGGTCTGGTACGAAAGCTACCAGGAACCCGAATACAACTGGCAGTCCTCCGCCGCCGTCTCCGATTTCGAACCCAAGCTGAGCCTTGCACCGCTGACCTTCGGCACGCTCAAGGCCGCCTTCTATGCGATGCTCGTGGCGATTCCGCTCGCCGTGTTGGGAGCAATCTTCGCCGCCTACTTCATGTCGCCGAAAATGCGCGGCATCGTGAAGCCTTCCATCGAGATCATGGAGGCCCTGCCCACCGTGATTCTCGGCTTCCTGGCCGGTCTCTGGCTCGCGCCCTTCGTCGACAACAATCTGGCGGGCACTCTGCTGGCGATCTTCCTGCTTCCCTTCAGTTTCGTGATTGCCGCCTGGATCTGGCACAAACTGCCGGAGCGCTGGACGCAAAACGTGCCGCCCGGCTGGGAAGCCGCCTTGCTGATTCCGGTGATCATTTTCGTCATTTGGCTGGCCATCACGCTCGGCCACCCGATCGAGGCAACTTTCTTCGGCGGTGACATGCCGCGCTGGGTCACCAACGAGCTGGGCTGGACCTACGAGCAGCGCAACTCGCTGGTCGTCGGCATCGCGATGGGGTTTGCCGTCATCCCGACCATTTTCTCGATCGCCGAGGATGCCGTCTTCAGCGTGCCCAAGCATCTGACCACCGGTTCGCTGGCCTTGGGCGCCACCCCTTGGCAGACACTCTTCAACGTAGTGCTGCTCACCGCCAGCCCCGGCATCTTTTCGGCGATCATGGTCGGCATGGGCCGCGCCGTCGGCGAGACGATGATCGTTCTGATGGCCACCGGGAACACCGCCGTAATGGATATGTCCATCTTCACCGGCTTCCGCACCCTGTCGGCCAACATCGGCGTCGAAATGCCGGAAGCCGCGGTCGGCACGACGCACTACCGCCTGCTGTTCCTTTCGGCACTCGTGCTGTTCGCCTTCACCTTCGTGGTGAACACCATCGCCGAACTGGTGCGCCAGCGTCTGCGCGAAAAATACAGCTCAATGTAAGGAAAGAAGATCATGCGCGATTGGTTCAAGAATGGCGACCCGTGGATCTGGACGACCGCCGGCGCGGTCGCCCTGTCGCTGGTGATGGTCTATGCCGTGGTCTGGATGACCGCGGCGCGCGGCATGGTGCACTGGTGGCCCAAACCCGTGGTGGAGACGACCTACACCGAGCGCGACGGGCGGACCGCCCGACTGATCGGCGAAGTGCGCGACCGCGAGGAGGTCTCGGTGATCCGCTTGCGCGAGACCGGCTACCAGATCGAGACCGGCGACAAGTTCACCCATCGCTACCTGATCAAGCAGGGCAACCGCGACATCACCGGCGTCGACTTCAAGTGGTATCCCGGCCCGATGCTCGGCGAATTCACCTATCCGCGCGACATCATCGCCGTCGAGCGACGCGAATGGGGGCATTTCTACGGGCACCTGAAGCAGGTCAAGGAAGCCGGCCAGGTAGTCGCCGAGGGAGAGGCGGCCTGGAAGGCCCTGCAGGAACGCCTGGAGCGTTCCAACAAGCTGTTCAAGGAAATTCACCGCATCGAGAAGCACGACATCGGCAAGGTGAACTACCGGATCGAACAACTCCGTCTCAAGGAGCGCAAGCTGGAGATCCAGGGCAGGCTCACCGATGCCGCCCGTGCCGACTTCGAACGACAGCGCGGCGAGCTCAATGCCGAATTCGCCGCCTTCTACGAACGCATCAATGCGCTGCGCAGCGAAATCGAGCGCGACAGCATGGTCGCCGAGATCATGGACGGCTCGCTGGTCGAGGTGCCGCTCGCCAAAATCACCGATGCCATCATGCCCAACGACATGAACTTCTTCCAGAAGTTCGGCTACTACGCTCACAAGTTCATCGAGTTCTTGTTCGATGATCCGCGCGAGGCCAACACCGAGGGCGGCATCTTCCCCGCCATCTTCGGCACCGTGATGATGGTGCTGCTGATGTCGGTGATGGTCACGCCGCTGGGCATCATGGCCGCGGTCTACATGCGCGAGTACGCCAAGCAGGGGCCGCTGATCCGCATCATCCGCATCTCGGTCAACAACCTCGCCGGCGTCCCCTCGATCGTCTATGGAGTGTTCGGTCTGGGTTTCTTCGTCTATGTGCTCGGCCACAACATCGATCAGCTCTTTTACCCGGAATCGCTGCCCGCGCCGGTGTTCGGCAGCCCCGGCATCCTCTGGTCCTCGCTGACGCTGGCGATCCTGACGTTGCCGGTGGTCATCGTCGCGACGGAGGAAGGCCTGTCGCGCGTGCCGCTCAGCATCCGCGAGGGCAGCCTCGCGCTCGGCGCCACCAAGGCCGAGACGCTGTGGCGCACCGTGCTGCCGATGGCCAGCCCGGCCATGATGACCGGCCTGATTCTCGCCGTGGCGCGCGCCGCCGGCGAAGTGGCGCCGCTCATGCTGGTCGGGGTCGTCAAACTCGCTCCAAGCCTGCCAGTCGATGGCAACTTCCCTTTCCTGCACCTGGAACGCAAGTTCATGCACCTGGGCTTCCACATCTACGACGTCGGCTTCCAGAGTCCCAACGTCGAGGCCGCGCGGCCGCTCGTGTATGCCACCGCCTTGATTCTCGTCATCATCATCGTCGTGCTCAACCTGTTCGCGATCCGCCTGCGCAACCGCCTGCGCGAGAAAATGCGCGGACTCGAAGGCGTCTGACCCCAACCTGCCGAAAATCACGCTGCAAGGAACCTGCCAAGATGAACGCAACCCACGAAAAAACCCATGCGATGGATTTGGGCGACCTGAATCGCACGCCGATGGCCCCGACCGAAGACTTCGCGCTGCGCGTCGAAAACCTGAACCTCTACTACGGCGAGGCGCAGGCCTTGAAAAACATCAACATGCAGATTCCGCGTAACCGCGTGACCGCGTTCATCGGCCCCAGCGGCTGCGGCAAATCGACGCTGCTGCGCTGTTTCAACCGCATGAACGACCTCGTCGACATCTGCCGCGTCGAGGGCAAAATCCTGCTCGACGGCAAGAACATCTACGACAAGGATGTCAATGTCGCCCTGTTGCGCCGGCGCGTCGGCATGGTGTTCCAGAAGCCGAACCCCTTTCCCAAGACCATCTACGAAAACGTCGCCTACGGGCTGCGCATCATGGGCGTGAATGACAAGAAAACGCTCGACGAAGCCGTCGAACGCTCGCTGCGCGGCGCGGCGCTCTGGGACGAGGTCAAGGATCGCCTGGACGAAAGCGGCATGAGCCTGTCCGGCGGCCAGCAGCAACGTCTCGTCATCGCGCGCGCCGTCGCCCTCCAGCCAGAGGTCCTGCTGCTCGACGAGCCCTGCTCCGCGCTCGACCCCATCGCCACCTCGAAAATTGAGGAACTGGTGGATGAGCTCAAGGGGCAATACACCATCGTGATCGTCACCCACAACATGCAGCAGGCGGCGCGCATCTCCGACTACACCGCCTTCATGTATATGGGGGACCTGATCGAATTCGGCGAAACCGACAGCCTCTTCATCAGTCCGAAGGAAGCCAGGACTTCCGACTACATCACCGGCCGCTTCGGCTGACAACAGAGACGTCATCTCACGAACGCCGGACACGCCTCCTGTCCGGCGTTTTTTTCGTCTGCAACCTGCAGTTGCAATACGTTTGCAACCTGCATCGGCGATGATGGCCGGCTATGCGAGTTCTCATGATCTCGGACGTCTATTTCCCGCGCATCAACGGCGTCTCGACCTCCATCGAATCCTTCCGCCAATCGCTCGTCGAGCTGGACGTCGACGTCCATATCGTCGCACCCGACTATCCCCTGCCCCATGAGGACGACGCGAACATCGTCCGCGTGCCTTCCCGGCGGGTGCCCCTCGATCCGGAAGACCGCCTGATGAACGGACGGGCGCTCCAGGCCGTGCTCGACCGCTGCACGCCAGCCCGCTTCGACCTGGTGCATGTGCAAACCCCCTTTGCGGCGCACTACGCCGGCCTGCGCCACGCACGGAAGCATGGGCTGCCCTGCGTCGCCACCTACCACACGCATTTCGAGGAATACCTGCACAACTACGTGCCGTTCGCACCCAAACCCCTGCTGCGCAGCCTCGCCCGCAACCTCGCCCGCCGCCAGTGCAACACGCTCGACGCCGTCATCGTGCCCAGCAGCGCGATGCTGGACACCCTGACCGGCTACGGCATCACGGCGCCGATGCACCGCGTGCCGACAGGCATTCCGATCGAGCGCTTCGCCACCGATCGCCGTCTCGCCAGCGCCGACTTTCGCGCCCGCCACGGCATCGACATCGGTCGCCCCGTCGCCCTGTATGTCGGCCGTGCCGCACATGAGAAGAACATCGGCTTCCTGCTCGACGCCCTGCCCCATGCGCTCACCGCCTGCCCGCGGGCGATGCTCGTCGTCGCCGGCGAGGGTCCGGCCCTGCCCGCGCTGCGCCGCCAGGCCGAGACGCTCGGCATCGCCTCCCATGTCCGTTTCGTCGGCTATCTCGACCGTCGCACCGAACTGCCCGAATGCTATGCGGCCGCCGATCTTTTCGTGTTCTCGTCGCGCACGGAAACCCAGGGACTCGTGCTGCTGGAAGCCATGGCCGCCGGCCTGCCGGTGCTGGCCTTCGCCGAACTCGGCACGCGCGAGATCGTCGAGCCGCGCCGCGGCGCCCTGCCCGCCCCGCAGGAACCGGCAAGCTTCGGCGCCGCCATGGCGGCGCTTTTGAACGATCCGGCGCAACGCCGTTCGATGGCCGAAGCCGGGCGCGCTTTCGCCGAGGAATGGTCTACCGGGGCTTGCGCCCAGCGCCTCGCCTACGTCTATCGCGAGCTCACGCACTGATATCCTTCGCGCCATGGAAGAACATCGACACCGCCTGCCCGCGGAGGGCGAAAGTCCCTTCAAGGGCAAGACTGGCCTGCCGCGCATCTGGAACGCCTTCCGCTACTCGCTGGCGGGGCTGGCCGCCGCCTATCGCCACGAGGACGCCTTTCGCCAGGAAATCTGGCTTGCGCTGATCCTCGTGCCGGCGGCCTTCTTCATGCCGACGGAGGGCATCGGCAAGGCCCTGCTGGTCGGCAGCGTGCTCCTCGTGCTGGTGGTCGAGCTGCTCAACTCGGCGGTCGAAGCAGTCGTCGACCGCGTCTCGCTCGAACGCCACCGCCTGGCCAAGCGCGCCAAGGACATCGGCAGCGCGGCGGTGCTGCTCTCGCTCCTCAACGTCCTCGTCGTCTGGAGCCTCGTTCTGTTCGGCTGACACGAATTCTTCACGCGGCCGTCATCGTCGCGTAGCGGCGCGTGGGCAACATCCCGCGCATGAAGGTGCGCAGCATTTTCCTCTCGGATATCCACCTCGGCACCCGCGCCTGCCAGGCGGACAGTCTGATCGGTTTCCTGCGCGCCTACGAATCGGAGCATCTCTACCTGCTCGGCGACATTATCGACTTTTGGTCGATGAGCCGCGCCATCCACTGGACGGCGGCGCAGAACACCGTGGTGCAAAAGGTCCTGCGGCGCGCGCGGCACGGCGAAAAGGTGTTCCTGATTCCCGGCAACCACGACGAGGCCCTGCGCGAATACATCGGCGCCTCGTTCGGCGACATCCGCGTCGTCGACGACGTCATCCACGAGACGGCTGCCGGCAAGCGCCTGTTGCTCCTGCACGGCGACGCCTTCGACCAGGTGACGCGCCACCACCGCTGGCTGGCCGTTCTCGGCAACATCGGTTACGACCTGCTCGTCGGCGCCAACGCCCTGCTCTCGCGCATCCGCCGCACGCTGCGCATTCCCGGCTACTGGTCGCTGGCCGGCTACGCCAAGCGCCGCGTCAAGAGCGCGGTGTCCTACATCTTCGATTTCGAGGACGCGGTGATCCACACGGTACGCGAACGCGGCCTCGACGGCGTGGTCTGCGGGCACATCCACGCCGCCTGTGTGCGCGAAACCGACGGCATCCTCTACATCAACTGCGGCGACTGGGTGGACAGCTGCACGGCCATCGTCGAGCACCTCGACGGTCGCCTCGAACTCGTCGAATGGCGCGAAGGCGGCGTCGGCGGCGAGTCCGTCGCCGAGCTGCCGGGCGAGGCCAAGGTGCTGCCGCTGCGGGCAGCCGCCTGACATGGCGCGCCGGCTGACGCTCGCCCTCGTCACGGAAACCTTTCCGCCCGAAATCAATGGCGTCGCAATGACGCTCGGCCGCCTGGTCGATGGCTGCACCGCGCGCGGCCACCGCGTGCGCATCGTGCGTCCGCGCCAGCGGCACGAAAAAAGCGTGCCGTCACCGGAAGGTCACCTGCTCATTCCCGGACTGCCCCTGCCGCGCTATCCGGAACTGCGCTTCGGCCTGCCGGCCTGGTGCACCCTGCAACGCGCCTGGCGCGAGGAAACACCCGACATCGTCCATGTCGCCACCGAAGGGCCCCTCGGTTTCGCCGCCCTCGGCGTTGCACGCCACCTCGGTATCCCAGTGGTGTCGACCTTCCACACCAATTTTCATACCTACACCCGCCACTACGGCGTCGGCTGGCTGCACGGCGGCATCGAACGCTATCTGCGCTGGTTCCACAACCGCACCGCCGCCACCCTGGCGCCCACGACGGCAATGGCAGCCGATCTGGCAAGCCGGGCCTTCCGCGACGTCAGCGTGCTCTCGCGCGGCGTCGATACCCGGTTGTTTCATCCGGGACGCCGTTGCCCTGCCCTGCGCGCCCAATGGGGCGCGGCAGACGGCGATCTCGTCTGCCTCGTCGTCGGCCGCCTCGCCCCGGAAAAGAATCTCGATCTGGCCTTGGCTGCGCATGCCGCAATCCGTGCCGAACGTCCGGACGCGCACATGGTTTTCGTCGGCGACGGCCCCCTGCAGGCACGCCTGGCCCGCGCGCACCCCGACTGTCATTTCACCGGCGCACGGCGCGGCGAAGACCTCGCCGCCCACTACGCGAGCGCCGATCTCTTTCTGTTTCCCAGCCTCACCGAGACGTTCGGCAACGTCGTCGGCGAGGCCCTCGCCAGTGGCCTGCCGGTCGTCGCCTACGATCTGGCCGCGGCGGCCGAACTCGTCATCACCGGGGAAAACGGCTGGCTCGTCGCCCCCGGAGAGGCTACGGCGTTCGTCGCGACGGCATGCCGCGCCGCGCGCGAACTTGCCGTGCGACCGACGGCGTTGCGCGATGCGGCGCGCGCCAGCGTGCGCCATCTCGATTGGGAATGCATTCATGCCGACTACGAAGCACAGCTTGTCGGCGCCATCGCACGCCATCACGCCAGCGCCGCCTGCGCCGCTCAGGTGCGTTTCGCGCCCGACTGATCTGCGGACCGCCCCGCGCGCCTGATCATGTCCTCGAGTACATCGGGGGACATCGCCTCGAGTGCATCGGGGGACATCGGCTTGGCGAGCAAAAATCCCTGCACCTCGTCGCACCCCTCGGCGCGCAGGAAATCGAGCTGGCGCAGCGATTCGACGCCCTCGGCTACCGTGCGCAGGCCAAGGCCGGCGCCGAGCGTACAGATCGCCCGCACGATCGGCCCGTTGCGCACCAGGCCGTCGGCGCCGCGCACGAAGGACTGGTCGATCTTCAGCGTGTCGATCGGAAAATCCGCCAGATAGGACAAGCTCGAAAAACCGGTGCCGAAATCGTCGATCGCCAATCCGACGCGCAAGGCCTTGAGTCGGTCGAGCATGCGCACCGCCTCTCCGGTGTCGCGCATCAGCATCGATTCGGTCAGCTCCAGTTCGAGGCGCTCCGGAGCGAGCCGGTTCGCGGTGAGCGCAGCGGCGATCTGGTCGCGCAAGGCGCTGTCGCGAAACTGACGGGCGGAGACATTCACCGCCATGCGCAACGGGGGCAGGCCGGCACGATCCCAGGCGTTCAACTGGCGGCAGGCCCTGTCGAGCACCCAAGCGCCGATGGATTCGATGAGCCCGCTGTTTTCGGCAAGCGGCACGAAATTGCCCGGCGGAATCAGGCCCATGTCCGGATGGCGCCAGCGCAACAACGCCTCGACGCCGACGATCTCGCCGCTGGCGAGGTTCACCTGGGGCTGGTATTCGAGAAACAGCTCGTCACGCTCGATCGCGTAACGCAGGGCGTTCTCCAGCACGAGCCGGCCGCGCGCCCGCGTGTCCAGCGCGCGGGCAAAGAACTGGCAGCCGTCGCCGCCCTGCTCCTTGGCGCGTACCATGGCGCTGTCGGCGGCGCGGATCAGCTCGTCGGCTTCGCTGCCGTCTTCCGGCGCGACCGCCAGGCCGATGCTGACCGTCACGAACACCTCGTGCCCGCCGACAAGGAAGGGCTTCGCCAGGCATCCGCGCAGGCGGTCGGCCACACGCGCGCCGTCCTCGATGCGATCCGTGCCGCGCAACAGCACCGAAAATTCGTCGCCGCCGGTACGCGCCAGGAGGTCGGTTTCGTAGAGCGACTCGGCCAGCCGCCGGCTCACGTCGCGCAACAGATGGTCGCCATGCACCGGCCCCAACGATTCATTCACCACGCGAAAACGGTCGATACCCAGCTGCATGATGAGGACCGGCTGCATTTCCGAGTGTCTCTTTTTCTTGTGATTGAGCAGGCGCTGCAACTGCTTCTGGAACTGGCGCCGGTTCGGCAGCCCCGTTAGCGGATCGTGTCCCACCAGGCGGCGGATGTGCGATTCGATCTTTTTGCGGCCACTGATGTCCGCCAACATCATCACCACGCCGGCCGGCAATCCGCGCATGTTGTTCATGCGCATCGCCCAGACCTCGACGTCGAGCGCCGCTTCGTCGGCCCGGTACAGGCCGTTGATCTCCTCGCCATGGAAGGATTCGCCCTCCATGACGCGTTCGAAGATTCCCAGCAGCGAATCTTCGCGCCGCGGAGCGTTCTCTGGCAGCGGCTGGCCGCGCATCTCCACATCGCCGCGACCGAACATGCGCACCGCGGCGAAATTCCACAGCGTCACGCGGCCGGACAGATCGGCGACGACGATGGCCAGCGGAGAGTGCGCAACCAGCGCGCGCAACAGGTCGCCGCTCGTCGACTTCGCTACCCCGCCCGCGACCCTCTCCATGATCTCGATGTCGATGCGAAACGTCGCCTCTCCGTGGCGGGAAAGCGGCATGCAGCGCGCCAAGGCGGCGATGCGGCTTCCGGCCGGGTGCAGAATCTCGATTTCCGTCGCCTCGCCGGGGCGAAAAGCGAATCCGTAGCGTCGCCCGACGAGCCCGCCGGGCGGCGCGAAAAAGAGCTGCTCGGCCGCCCGGTTGGCCTCCCGGATGCGGGCTTCGGCGTCGACGAGCAGGCAGGCGGCCTCCGTGGCCGGCAGAACGGCAATCGCGCCCTCCGGCTCCGCTCCGTTTTCCGTTTCGAACATTGCGCGATCCATGGGCATCCCCCTGTTCAGGCCCGCGCCAGCGCGGGCAATTCAACCGCGAGCACCGACACGTCGTCGTGCGGCTCCATGCCGTCGAGAAACGCGATCAACCGTGTCTTGATGCCCTGCAAAAGGCTCGTCTTGCGGGTGCGCCGCCGCAACCCGTCCAACGTGGCGCGCAGGCCCGCCTCACCGAACGTCTCACCGACGGGATTACGCGCCTCGATCAGGCCATCGCTGTAGAACAGCAGGTGATGGCAGGCGGCTGCATCGAAGGTTTCCGTGCCGGCACCGAAGTTGTCCTTGCCGAGAATGCCCAGCGGCAGATGGCGCGAAGCGAAGCGATGGATTTCCCGATGTTCCCGATCCAGCAGGAGGAGTGGCGGCTGTCCGCCGTTCCAGACTTCCAGATGGCCGCACGCGTCGAGGGAAACCAGCGCGGCGGCGCAAAAGTGCCCCATCGGCAGCAGGCGATGCAGCTTCGCGTTGATTTCCCCGGCGATGTCGCACAGCGGCAGGCCCTTGCACGACATCGCGAAGAAGGCGTCGGAAGCCGGCACGGCGCCGACGGTCGCCGCCAGGCCGTGGCCGGTAAAGTCGCCGAGCATCAGGTTCAGGCGTCCGTCCGGTGTGCTTTCGTGGATCACCAGATCGCCGCAGAAATGTCCGGCGCCGATGCCCCAGCAGTCGATGCCGGCGGGCGCGCACGAATTCCTCTTCAGCACGGCGTCGAACATGTGCTTGGCGAATTTCAACTTCTCGCGCAGGCTTTCCAGGCGGCGGTAGCGATTGGACGACCGCTCGTAGCCGGCGATCTTCGCGCGCAACAGCAGCGGATCGTGCGGTGCATCGAGAAAGTCGCTGGCGCCGCTGTCGAGAAAGCGCCTGAGCATTTCCTCGTCGTCGATCGCGGTGGTCAGAACCACCGGGGCGAAGCGCTCCTCCCCCAGCGCTTGCACGCGCTGGGCGCACCGGTAGCCGTCGCCGTCGAACAGCACGACGTCCATCAGCACCAGATCCGGCTCGGCAATCTCGAACTGGCGCAAGGCCTCGGCGCACCCCTTGGCGTAAACGATTTCATGCCCTTCCGTTGCCAAGGCGGACGCGATGGCGGTGCGCATTCCCTCGCCGGACTCGACCACAAGAATCCTCATCTCCCTCTCTCTGCGATGGTTTGCCTGGGCAGTCGACTCTAGGCAATGCCAGTTACATCGAAATGACCATTCGATGACATCGCCTGCCCAGAAAGTCGGCGCTGGCGGGACGGCGACGGCGCATCCGAATCAGTAGGCGCGCTGGTTTGCGTAGAGGCTGTTGCCTTTCATCGCCTTGGCCTTTTTCTTCACTTCGGCGGCGACGACCGAGACTTCGAGGTGGCTGCGGAACGCGCCGGGCGGAGCCTCCGCGACGCCGATCGACAGCGAGGTGAGGGCGTGGAACTCCAGCTCTCCCTTGCGGTTCTCGGTGACGTAACCGCCGCGATCGACGTCGTCGCGCGAAAAAAAGCCGAGAATTTCCTCGCCGAAGAGCCGCAAAGCGCGTTCACAGCGCGCCTGCCAGTCCTTGCTGCGGAACACCAGCACGAAATCGTCGCCGCCGATGTGCCCGATGAAATCGATTTCCGGGTCGCAGACTTCGGTCAGCACGCGCGCGGTCAGGCGGATCACATCGTCGCCACGGGCATAGCCATACACGTCGTTGAAGGGCTTGAAATGATCAAGGTCGCAATAGGCGATCGTGCAAGCCTCGCGCGCCGCAAGCAGGTTGTCGATGTACTGGTTGATCGGCACGTTGCCCGGCAGCTGGGTGAGCGGATTCGCGTACTTCGCCGCTTCCATCTGCATGGCGGTCACCTCGCGCATCAGGTCCTGCACCGAGCCGATGCCGACGTAACGCCCTTCGCTGCAAATGATGAAACCGCTGATGAGATGGCGCGGATGGGCATTGACAAGCATTTCCGAAAGGTCGGCCAGATGCATGCGAACGTCCACGACGAGAGGTTCCGCATCCATGAAGCGCGCGCAGGACTTGCGGCCATACAGTTCGTGGCGGTAGGAACGCGCCATGTTATCAACCATGTCGTAGCGCGAAATCAGGCCGATCGGCATATCGTCGCGCACCACAGCGATGGCGCGCAGATCGCGATTCTTCTCGAACATCACAAACACCTGTTCGGATGTGGTTTCCGGCGTCACCGGCGGAATCGCCTGCAGCAGCTTTTCGAGCACATGGATCTGTCCGTCGCGCGGCCCCGTTTGTCCGGACACGCGCTCGGCGATCGCCTTGTGCGCGGCAGCCGACAGCGTGTGGGTCGGCACCACCGACGGACGGCCGATGAAATCGCCCGCCGCACAGCTGACCTGCATCTCCTGCAGCACCTTGAGCTGGGCGAGGGTATTCACGTCGCGCGCCAGCACGCGCACGCCGCTCGCGGTGACGCGCGCAATCTCCTCCGCGTAGCGGCTAACACGCAACAGGTTGGGATCGAAATTGCCCAGCACGTCGTCTTCGATGATCACGAAATCCGGCTTCAGGCTCTGCCACAGCAGCGCCTCGGAACGCGGGCAGTAGAGCGTGCCGGCGGCGATGCGCATGCCGCGTTCGCGCAAGGCTTCGGTCGCCGCGACGGCGCGCTCGAAAGCCGCGCCGTCGAGCCCGCCGACACCGTCATGCACGACGATCAGCCGATCGAACGGCAGCGCCGCTTTCGCGGCGGTCGCAGCGACGACATCGACGCAGGCGCATCCCAACTCGCCCGCCGCGCCACCCAGGGGAAGGAATACCGTCCCCCGTCCCTGGTTGAGCACGAAACGTTCGATCACGACAAGGCAATAGCGCCGGAACAGCTCTTCGCTCTTGCCCAGCCTGCGCGCAATGTCGAAAAGGCGCCGGTGGGAGCAGAACAGGCCATCCGGCGAACCGTGAATCTCGGCCAGATGGCCGTAAATGCCGCCGGCGGCGAGATCGGCAACCGGCTGAAAGCGCGCAACCAGCGCGCCTTCTCGACTGGCGGCAAACATCGCCTCCAGAGCGGTATCGCACGCTTCGCAACCGGCGACGGGCGGAGGGATGGGACGCGGGGCGACATTCTTCATGGGGGGGCGGGAAAACGCTCTCGACTTTTGTACGCCCTTCAATATCCACGACCTTTATTGCAGGATCATGAAGCTTCTACGACGAAAGCCGGATTTTCGTCATACGGCGGCAATGCGCGAAAAATACGATAGAACCTGTCCATGCGACATTCCCGGCGTCCTCATTCGATCCGCGTCCTGACCGCGGGAACCTTCATCCTGCTAACCCTGCTGGTCGGCGGCGCCATCGGCCTGATGGCTTATCTCCAGCAGCGCACCCAGTGGCTGGAGGCGGTTTCCGCCACGCTGGAACGTGCCGCTCATCCGCCCGTCGCGAATTTCGGCGCGGTACGCGAAGACATGCGCGCCACCGCGCAGCGGCGGCTTGCCGAGATCGCCGACCTGCTCTGGTGGTCGCACGATCCCCACCCCACCCAGCTCGCCATTCTCGACGACGCAGGACGCGTGCTGGCCGCCTCGCACGGCAGACCGAGCGTCAGCCGCCAAGCGACGCTCGACAGCATCGGTCTGCCGGTTCTGGCAACCGTGGCGGCGGGCAATCCGGAAGGACACAGCCGCATCGCCGACATCGGCGGAAAACGCTGGCTGACATTCAGGCAGACCTTCGAACTCACGCCTGGCCAGCGTGCCCAGACGGTCGTCGCCGTTCCGTGGGAGGCGATTTTTGCCGGCGTCTATCGCTCCCTGGGATGGACGCTGCTCACCTGTCTCGGACTCGCCGTGCCGGCGATCTGGTTCGTCGCCACTCATCTCACCCGCTCGCTTGCCCGTCTCGCCGACACGGCCGCGGAGATTCGCCGCTTCCGTCTGGATGACGATCCGATCCCGCCCTCGCCGATCCGGGAGGTGGACTCGCTCGGAAAGACCCTGGGGCAGCTGCGCACCTCGCTGCGCCATTTTCTGGAAATTTCGCAGCGCCTGGCAGGCGAGCGCCATTGCGACAGGCTGCTTAATCGCATCGTCTCCGAAACCCTCGGCGCCGCGCGGGCCCAAGCCGGCGTCGTGTTCCTGCGCGAGGCCGACGGCCAGTTGCGGCCGATGGCCTGGCGGCATGTCAGCCATCCCGCGCCGGTCGCGCCGGAAAACATCGATCCGGCCATCGAGCCGCTGTTCGCCGATACACTCGAACGCGGTACACCGCGGCAAATGGCGCTCGCTTCGCTGCACCTGCCACTCGGCCTGGAATGGCTGGCCGGCTGGTTTCCCGGCCACGCCATGGAAGTGCTGCTGGTGCCGCTGGGCAAGCGTTCCGGCATGCCGCTCGGCCTGCTGCTTTTGGCGCGCGATCATGCGCAAGGCCCCTACGACGAGGCGCTGATCGCCTTCATCGACGCCCTGTCGGGAACCATGGCGGTCGCCATCGAGACCCAGCAGCTCCTCGACGCGCGCAAGGCGCTCTTCGACGGCACGGTGCGCATGATCGCCAGCGCCATCGATGCCCGCTCGCCTTACACCGGAGCACACTGCCAGCGTGTACCGCTGTTGGCAACGCTGCTCGCGGAAGCAGCCGCCCATCACCCCGACAGCCCGTTCCGCGATGCCGGATGGGACGAAGCGGCACGCGAATCGCTGCATCTGGCTGCCTGGCTGCACGATTGCGGCAAGCTGTTCGTGCCCGATTTCGTCGTCGACAAGGCAGCCAAGCTCGAAACGGTCAACAACCGCATTCACGAGATCCGCATGCGCTTCGAGGTGCTCAAGCGCGACGCCGAAATCGCCCATTGGCGCGCGCTGACAGGCGGCGGCGACGCTTCCCTCCTGCAGGCACGCTTGCACGAGGAGCTGGCGACCCTCGACGACGATTTCGCCTTCGTCGCCGCCTGCAACCTCGGCGAACGCGAATTGAGCGACGCAGACATCGAACGCATCAAACGCATCGCGTCGCGCACCTGGCTGCGCACGCTCGACGACCGCCTCGGCATCGGCGCCGAGGAACTGCTTCGCAAGGCCGCCGTTCCGCCGCGCGCTTTGCCGACGCCCGAACACCTGCTGGCCGATCGTCTGGAACATCTCATCGACGTTCCGGCGACGCATGGCACATCATCCGCAGCGAACCTGGCGCGTCCGCGCCATCGCCTCAATCTCGGCGAACTCTACGCCTTGTGCGTACGGCACGGCACGCTGACGCCGGAGGAGCGCTACCTGATCAATGCGCACATTCTCGGCACCATCGACATGCTCGCCACCCTGCCCTTTCCCGCCGAGCTGGCCAGCGTGCCCGACACGGCGGGCAGCCACCACGAGCATCTGGACGGCAGCGGCTATCCGTTCGGCAAACGCGCGGACGAATTGTCGCTGCCCGCACGCATTCTCGCCATCGCGGATATTTACGAGGCGCTGACCGCCGGCGACCGCCCCTACAAGCCGGGCAAGTCGAGCGCCGAGGCGCTGGCGATCCTCGCCGAGATGGCGCGGGCGGGGCACATCGACGCCAGCCTGCTCGATCTCTTCGTCCGCGCCGATATTCCGGCGCGTTACGCCGAACGGGCTTCGGGCCAGTCCAGACCGAGCGCGTGAGCAAGCCGCCCCGCCAGTTCGTGCGGCGTGCGGGCGATGACTTCGTTGGGAATGCCGAATTCGTCACGCAGGCGCCGATGATCCTCGAAACCGTAAGCCGCGATGAAAGGGTGCATGCCGGCGCCCGTCGCCGCGGCATAGTCGCGGAACTCGTCGCCGCAGGCGAAAGACAGCGCCGGATTGACGCCAAACGCGCGCCGGAGCTCCCTGAAACGACCTGTTTTGTCCTCGCTCAAGGGCAGGCAGTCGAGGAAATCCAGGCCATCCGCATCGACGCCGTGCCGCGCCAGCAGGCAGCGCAAGGTCTGTTCCGGCTCGTGCGTGACGTTGCGCGAAACGATGCCCACGCGCACGTCCGGCGCCGCGATCAGGCGCCCCAGCAGTTCGGCCATCCCCGGGTACAACGCGGCCTCCTCGCGATAGACCCCGGTCAAGGTCTCCAGCAGGCGCTTGCGACTTTGTTTGCCGAACTGGCGGCGCAGGTTCTTCGGAAACTCCCGCATCCCGCCGAGATACTTGAACAGTTTGCGACGCTTCTGGAAGCGCTCCAGATCGCCGATGTCCATGTCGTGTCGCGCGAAGGCTCGCGCCATCGCGCCGAAGGCGTCGACCAGCGTGCCGTCGGCATCGAAGATCGCCAATCTGTCTCGGTTGTAGTGCATGGCAAGCGGATCCAAAAACTCCTCGTCATACGAGCGGAAAAAGTCGACGCCGGCAGGACGACGTTCATTCAAGCACAACGCGAATCGAACGGGGAGCATTTTTCCGATGAACGCGCCATCGTCACATCACCGTCATCTTCGTTCGGTAAGGTTGCTCGCCGCCTGCCACGACGCAACTTCATCACTCCACACAGAGGACCCAAGATGACCATTCCGCATTCGCTCATCATCGACAACGGCAACGGCGACGAGCCGCCGTCCAACCTCAGCGACAACCGCCACTTCGACGACGTCCTCGAAGTCAGCCTGAGTCGTCGCTCGCTGCTCAAGGGCGGCCTGGCCGCCTCCATGACCGCCCTGTTCGGCAGTGTCGGTCTGGCCGGCTGCGCCGCCTCCGGCGGAGGAAAGGGCAAGCCACTGATCGGTTTCCAGGCCGTCCCCGTCAGCGAGGCCGACTCGGTCCTGGTACCGAAAGGTTACAGGGTGCAGGTCCTCGTGCCGTGGGGCACGCCGATCACCGGCAACATGCCGGCGTTCGACCCGTTCAGCAACTCGGGCGCCGACCAGGCCAACCAGATCGGCAGCCATCACGACGGCATGCATTTCTTTCCCATCGAAGGCAAGGAGCCTTACCAGGGCAGCTCCAGCGAAGGCTTGCTGGTAATGAACCACGAATACGTGGAACCGCGCTACATGCACGCCAGCGCGGTCGGTCAGAAGCTCACGCGCGACGCCGTGCCGGCCCTGGTCAATGGCAAGCGTCCCGCGGACGAGTGCCGCAAGGAGATCAACGCCCACGGGGTGTCGGTGGTGCATATCAAGAAAGGCGGCAACGGCCAGTGGGAAGTGGTCAACAGCAAGTTCAATCGCCGCATCACCGGCGCGACCCCGATGATGATCGGCGGCCCGGTGCGCGGCAGCGACCTGGTCAAGACCAAGTACAGTCCGGATGGCGCCCGCGTCCGCGGCACGCTGAACAATTGCGCCCACGGCGTCACGCCCTGGAATACCTACCTGACGGCCGAGGAAAACTGGGCCGGCTACTTCATCAACAGGGTGAACGCCGACGGCCGCCCGCGTGAGCAAGCGCGCTATGGCGTTCGCCACAACGAGAGCAAGCCCGCCGTCTCGCGCTATGGCTGGGAATTGGCCGATAGCGGCGCCGACGAGTTCGTCCGCTTCGATGTCAGCGCCAAGGGCGGCGACGCCACGCAGGATTACCGCAACGAGGCGAACTGCTTCGGTTGGATGGTGGAATTCGATCCCTTCGACCCGAACGGCACGCCGGTCAAGCGCACGGCGCTGGGTCGCTTTGCCCACGAAGGCGCGATTTTCCACCCCGGCGTGGAAGGCAAGCCGGTCGTCTGCTATTCGGGGGACGATGCGGAAAACGAATACATCTACAAATTCGTTTCCAAAGGCGTGTACCGCAAGGCGGCCGGCGTGGCCAATGGCGCACTGCTGGACGAAGGCACGCTCTACGTGGCCAAGTTCAACGACGACGGCACGGGACAGTGGTTGCCCCTCGTTTTCGGTCAGGGGGCGCTGTCCTCTCCCCGCTTCAATAGTCAGGCCGATGTGCTGGTCAACACGCGCCTGGCCGCGGACATCGTGGGCGCCACCAAGATGGACCGCCCGGAGTGGGGGGCCATCGACCCGCGAACTGGGCAGGTGTATTTCACGTTGACCAACAACAGCCAGCGCGAAGTGACCAACAAGGCCAATCCGCGGCAAAAGAATCGCTGGGGCCACATCATCCGCTGGACCGAGGCCGGCAACGATCCCGCCGCCACCCGCTTCGAGTGGGACGTTTTCCTGCTCTCCGGCCCCGAGGGCGACTCGCTGTTCGCCGGCAAACCGCTGAACAAGGACCAGATCCACAACAGCCCGGACGGCCTGTGGTTCGACAAGGACGGCCGCCTGTGGATCCAGACCGACATCAGCGAAAGCTCGATGAACAAGGGCGACTATGCGCAGTTCGGCAACAACCAGATGTTGTGCGCCGACCCGCGCAGCGGGGAACTGAAGCGTTTCCTGGTCGGCCCCCTCGGTCAGGAGATCACGGGCGTGATCACCACGCCGGATGGCAAGACCATGTTCGTGAACATCCAGCACCCGGGCGCCACCACCAGCGCCGAGGACTTTGCCGCCGGCAAGCTCACGGGCGTCTGGCCGAACAAGGGGCCTTACGCACGCTCCGCCACCATCGTCATCAGCAGGGAAGATGGCGGCGTGATCGGCGCCTGAGGCCGCCGAAAAGTCGACGCCGGCAGGACGGCGCCCGTGGCTAGACGGTCGCTGCCTGCCGCACCGCCGCCGCGATGGCTTCGGCCTGCGCCAGCACATGCGCCTCGTCGCGGCCTTCCACCATCACGCGCAGGAGCGGCTCGGTGCCGGAAGGTCGCAACAGCACCCGTCCGGCCTTGCCCAGCGCCTGCTCGGCGGCGGCGCGCGCCGCGCGGATGCCCGGATCGTTCTGCCAGTCGAAGGGCGCGGCGAATCTCACGTTGATGAGTTTTTGCGGAAACATCGTCAGGTCGGCGCAGGCGGTCGCCAACGTCTCCCTGCGTTCGGCGAGCGCCGCCAGCACTTGCAGCGCAGCGACGATGCCGTCGCCGGTGGTGTGGCGATCCAGGCAGATGATGTGGCCGGAGTTCTCGCCGCCGAGTATCCAGCCTTTCTCCTGCATCAGTTCCAGCACGTAGCGGTCGCCGACTTTGGCGCGCGCGAAGCCGATGCCGAGGCGCTCCAGCGCCTGCTCGAAGCCGAGATTGCTCATCAGCGTGCCCACGACGCCCGCCAAGCCCGGACGGCTGCGGGCGATCACATAAAGCAGTTCGTCGCCGTCGAACAGGCGCCCGGTTGCATCGACCATCAGCAGGCGGTCGGCATCGCCGTCGAGCGCGAGACCGAGGTCGGCCCGATGTTCCAACACCTGCCGACGAAGGAATTCCGGCGCGGTAGCGCCGACGCCGGCGTTGATGTTGAATCCGTCCGGGGCGGCGCCGACGGCGATCGTTTCGGCGCCCAGCTCGTGGAACACCTTGGGCGCGACGTGATAGGCCGCGCCATGCGCGCAATCGACGACGATCTTCAGTCCGCGCAAGTCCAGCTCGTTCGGAAAGGTGCTCTTGCAGAATTCGATGTAACGTCCGGCCGCGTCGTCGATGCGGCGCGCCTTGCCGAGTTCCGCCGACGGCCGGCAGCCCATCGGCTCGGCCAGCCGCGCTTCGATCTCCTCCTCGACGGCATCCGGCAGTTTCCAGCCGCCGGCGGCGAAGAACTTGATGCCGTTGTCCTCGTAAGGATTGTGCGAGGCGGAGATCACCACGCCGGCGGCGAGCCGCAACGCGCGCGTGAGGTAGGCGATAGCCGGCGTCGGCAACGGCCCGCACAGCATGACATCCACGCCCGCCGCCGAGAAGCCCGCCTCCAGCGCGGCTTCGAGCATGTAGCCGGAGATGCGCGTGTCCTTGCCGATCAGCACCGCCGGCCGCTCATGCTCGTGCGCATGGCCAAGTTCGCGCGCGTGCGCGACGAGCGTTTCGCCGGCGGCAAAGCCGAGGCGCAGAGCGAACTCCGGCGTGATCGGAGATTGGCCGACGCGGCCGCGCACCCCGTCGGTGCCGAAATACTGTCTTGCCATTCTTCTGCCTATCTCCCTTCCGTGGCCGCCCAGACGGCGAGCGCATCGCGCGTCGCCGCGACATCATGCACGCGCACGATGCGCGCGCCCCGCTCAACCGCCAGCACCGCGGCGACAACGCTCGCCGGCAGACGCGCCGCGCCATTTTCCCGGCCGGTGACCGCGCCGAGCATGGATTTGCGCGACAGGCCGGCCAGCACCGGCACGCCGATACGCTGCAACTCTCCCAGGTCGCGCAGCAAGGCATAGTTGTGTTCCACCGTCTTGCCGAAACCGAAACCGGGGTCGACCAGCAAACGCTCCTTCGCGATGCCGGCCTGCGCGCAGGCCGCCACGCGTTCGGCGAGAAAATCCCTCACCTCGGCAACCACGTCGGCATAGCGCGGATCGGTCTGCATGGTGCGCGGCTCGTTCTGCATGTGCATGAGACAAACGCCCGCGTCGCTTGCCGTCAGCGCATCGAGCGCGCCCGGAGCGCGCAAGGCGGCGACATCGTTGATGAGATCGACCCCCTCGGCGAGCGCCGCGCGCATCACCTCGGGCTTGTAGGTATCCACGGAAATCGGCAGGCCCCAGTCGCGCACGACACGCAGCACCGGCAACAGGCGCGCCAGCTCGACGTCGGCTGGCGCCGGCGCGGCGCCGGGCCGCGTCGACTCGGCGCCCAGATCGAGCAGGTCGGCCCCCGCATCGCGCTGCGCCTCGGCGCGGGCGAGAGCGGCGACCGGATCGTCGCCCGTGCCGTCGCCGGAAAACGAGTCGGCGGTGAGATTGACGATGCCCATGACGAGGGGGCGATCGGCGGGGGACAAGGGCAGCCGGAAGCGGCCACAGAGGAGGATCTGACGCATGACCGGGCCGATTTTACCCGCCGTCCCCCTGCTGGCGGCGGATCCGGCTATCGCCGTCCCGCCAGCGCCGACTTTTTGCGCCGCGTAGAATGCGTCCTCACACTTCAGACCCGATCCTCCATGACCGCCACTCCTTCCGTATTCGATACCGACGCCGTCGAGGCGCTGTTCGCCCTGCCCTTCGCCGATCTGCTGTTTCGCGCCCAACAGGTCCATCGCCAGCATTTCGATCCGAACCGGATCCAGCGCTCCACGCTCCTGTCGATCAAGACCGGCGGCTGTTCGGAGGATTGCGGCTACTGCTCGCAGTCGGCGCGGCGCGACCAGGAGACGGGCATCGCGCGCGGCAAGTTGCTCGATCTGGAAGAGGTCAGTGTCGCGGCGCAGGCCGCGAAGGACAAGGGCGCGACGCGCTTTTGCATGGGCGCGGCCTGGCGCGGCCCGAAGGAGGGCGATCTGGATCGCGTCATCGAGATGGTGCGCGTGGTGAAAGAGCTCGGCATGGAAGCCTGCCTGACGCTGGGCCTCCTGGGCCCCGGGCAGGCACGAAGGCTCGCCGCCGCCGGACTGGATTACTACAACCACAACCTCGATACCGGCGCGGAGTTTTACGACCAAATCGTCACCACGCACAGCCAGCAGGCGCGCATGGAAACGCTGCTCAGTGTGCGCGAGGCCGGCATGAAGATCTGCTGCGGCGGCATCATCGGCATGGGCGAAAGCCGCCGCGTGCGCGCATCGTTGATCGCGCAGCTCGCCAACCTCGACCCGCCGCCGGAGTCGGTACCGATCAACCACCTCGTGGCGATGCCCGGCACGCCGCTGGAAAACGCGCCGCCGCTCGATCCCTTCGAATTCGTGCGCACCATCGCCGCCGCGCGCATCGCGATGCCGACTTCCTGGGTACGCCTGTCGGCCGGCCGTCAGGGCATGTCGGACGAGTTGCAGGCGCTGTGCTTTCTGGCCGGTGCAAATTCGATCTTCTACGGCGACAGGCTGCTCACCGCCGGCAACCCGGAGGCGGCACGCGACGAGGCGCTGTTCGCGCGCCTCGGTCTGACCGGCTGCTGAGAGCGAGGCTCAGGCGGCGGCCTTGTCGAGGCCGAAGGCCTGGTGCAGCACGCGCACCGCGAGTTCCAGATACTTCTCGTCGACGACGACGGAAATCTTGATTTCCGAGGTGGAAATCATCTGGATGTTGATGCCCTCCTCGGCCAGCGTGCGGAACATCATGCTCGCCACGCCCGGATGCGAGCGCATGCCGACGCCGACGGCGGACACCTTGCAGATCTTGTTGTCGCCCTCGATGGCGCGCGCACCGATGTGCGGCTTGATCTGCTCCTCGAGTACCTTGAGCGCACGCGGATATTCGGCACGGTTGACGGTGAAGGAAAAATCGGTGGTGCCGTCGTGGCCGACGTTCTGGATGATCATGTCGACGTCGATGTTGGCTTCGGCAATGGGACTGAGAATCTGCGAGGCGATGCCGGGACGGTCCGGCACGCCCAGCACGGTGAGTTTGGCCTCGTCGCGGTTGAAGGCGATTCCGGAAATGATCGGTTGTTCCATGGCGGTGTCTTCCTCAATGGTAATCAGCGTGCCGGAGGTTTCCTGTCCCTCCTCCTCGAAACTGGAGAGCACGCGCAGCTTGACCTTGTATTTGCCGGCGAATTCGACGGAGCGGATTTGCAGGACTTTCGAGCCGAGGCTGGCCATTTCGAGCATCTCCTCGAAGGTGATGCGATCGAGTTTCCTCGCCTCCGGCACGATGCGCGGATCGGTGGTGTAGACGCCATCGACGTCGGTGTAGATCTGGCATTCGTCGGCCTTCAGCGCGGCGGCGAGCGCCACGGCCGAGGTGTCGGAACCGCCGCGACCGAGCGTGGTGATGTTGCCCTGCTCGTCCACACCCTGGAAGCCGGCGACGATGACCGCCGTATCGTCGTTCAGATCGCGGCGCATGTTGTGCTCGTCGATCGACAGGATGCGCGCCTTGGTGTGCGTGCTGTCGGTGAGCACCTTGACCTGGGCGCCGGTGTAGCTTCTCGCCTTGACGCCGATGTCGTTGAGCGCCATGGCCAGCAGGGCGATGGTGACCTGTTCGCCGGTGGCCACCATCACGTCGAGCTCGCGGGGATTGGGGTCGGGCGACACTTCCCTGGCCAGGGCGATCAGGCGGTTGGTTTCGCCGCTCATCGCGGAAACCACCACCACCACCTGGTTGCCTTCGGACTTCCAGCGTTTCACGCGGCGCGCCACGCTCCGGATACGCTCCGGAGACCCCATCGACGTGCCGCCGTATTTCTGAACGATCAGCGCCATGTTCGATCCATGAAAATGAAGCGGCGCATTCTAGCGTGAAACGCCTCACATGCCGACCGCGACCGCCGAAGTTTCATTGACCGGCGGGTGGCCGAGGTCGGCAATGCGGCGTTAGCCGAACGGCTCCCCGCACGGCTAGGCCGCCTGCGCGATGCGCGCCTTGATGTGCGCCAATGCTTCCTCGACCTGATCGATGAGGATCAGGCAAAGATCGCCGTGGCTCAGCTTGTCCAATGCCGTGTCGATGGCGAGGAACTCGCCGCGAATTTCTTCGATTTCCCGCGTGCGCGCAGCCCCCGCCAGCCCGGCCCGCAACAGGGCGAGCACCTCGCCGTCGGCGCGTCCGCGCTGACAGGCGTCCTGATAGAGGATGACGCCATCGAAAGCCGTGCCGAGAATTTCCGTCTGACGGCGGATGTCCTCGTCGCGCCGGTCGCCGGCCGCGCTGATCACCACCCAGCGCTTTTGCGTCGAGGAGGCGGGCATCGCATCGACGGCCTCGACCAGCGCCCGGATGGCATCCGGGTTGTGGCCGTAGTCGGCCACCAGCGTCGCGCCGCGATAGTCGAAGACGTTGAAGCGCCCCGGCACGGTGGCGACATCGCTGGCGAAACCGGCCAGTCCATGACGGATCGCGTTCCAGTCGAGTCCCAGGGCCCAGGCGGCGCCCACCGCCGCCATGACGTTGTCGACCTGGAAGCCGATCATGCCGCCGCGCGTGAGGGGAATCCCGGTCAGCGGCAGGCGTTCCTGGGCGCCGGCGTGGCAGCAGACGATGTCGTTACCCTCGCGGAAGACCACCCGCTTGCCCTGGGCGCGATGCGCCGCCATGACCGGATGGTGAGGATCGACGGCAAAGAACAGGACCTCGCCGGGACAAACCGCTTCCATCTTCGCGACATTGGGGTCGGAAGCGTTCAATACCGCCGTCCCGCCGGGGCCGACATTCTGCACGATGACGCGCTTGACCACCGCCAGATCGTCGATCGTCGTGATGTAGTTGAGGCCCAAGTGGTCGCCGGCGCCCAGATTGGTGACGACCGCGACATCGCAGCGGTCGAAGCCCAGCCCCTCGCGCAGGATGCCGCCGCGCGCGGTCTCCAGCACCGCAGCATCCACCTCGGGGTGGGCGAGCACGTTGCGGGCGCTCTTCGGCCCGCTGCAATCGCCGGTATCGATCAGCCGCCCCTGCACATAGACGCCATCGGTGGTCGTCATGCCGACGCGGCGACCGCTTTGCTCCAGCAGATGGGCGATCAGGCGCACCGTCGTCGTCTTGCCGTTCGTGCCGGTCACCGCCACCGTCGGGATCCTGCCGGTGTCGCCGGCGGCGAACAGGGTATCGACGATGGCGGCGCCGACATCGCGCCCCTTGCCATAGGAAGGATCGAGGTGCATGCGCAGCCCCGGCGCGGCATTCACCTCGACCACCCCGCCGCCCTGCTCCTCGAGGGGACGGTCGATGTTTTCGCAGACGACATCGACGCCGCAGATGTCCAGGCCGACCATCCGGGCGGCAGCGATGGCGCGCGCCGCCACCTCCGGATGCACGTCGTCGGTCACATCGGTCGCCGTGCCGCCGGTCGAGAGGTTGGCGTTGTTGCGCAGCACCGCGCGCGCGCCCTTGGGCAGCACGCTGTCCGCCGTCCAGCCCTGGATCGCCAGGCGCGCATGGGCGATCTCGTCGATGCGGATTTTGGTCAGCGAAGTGGCGTGTCCCTCGCCGCGGCGTGGGTCGGCATTGATGATGTCGACCAGTTCGCGCACGGTGTGCTCGCCGTCGCCGATCACGTGCGGCGGATCGCGCCGCGCCGCCGCGACGAGACGCTCGCCCACCACCAGCAGGCGGAAATCGTGACCGGTGATGAATTTTTCCACCATCACCCGCTCGCTGTATTCCTTCGCGACGGCAAAGACGATATCGAAGTGCTCGCGACTGACGATGTTTACCGTCACCCCCTTGCCCTGGTTGCCGTCGTAAGGCTTGGTGACCACCGGCAGGCCGATTTCGAGCGCGGCCTTCCAGCCGTCTTCGACGTTATCGACCACGCGCCCGACGGGCACCGGCACGCCCGCGGCATACAGCAGCTGCTTGGTGAGTTCCTTGTCCTGGGCGATGGATTCGGCAATCGCCGAGGTGCAGTCGATTTCCGCCGCCTGGATGCGCCGCTGCCGGCTGCCCCAGCCGAACTGGATCAAACTGCCCGACGACAGGCGCCGCCAGGGAATGCCGCGTGCGGCGGCGGCCTGCACGATGGCGCCGGTGGAAGGCCCGAGGCGCTCGTCTTCGTCGAGTTCGCGCAGCTCGCGCAGGGCCGCCGCCAGGTCGAACGCAGTGTCGTCGCGCGCAGCAAGACACAGCTGCTCGGCCAGTGCGAGCGCCCGGCGGCCGACCGCCTCCTCGGTGTATTCGAACACCACCTGGAACACGCCGCGTTCGACGGTGGCCGTGGTGCGACCGAAAGTCACCGGGCAACCGGACTGCACCTGGAGGTTGAGCGCCGCGTATTGCAGCGCTTGGGCGATCGGAATGTCGCCGGTGTCGCCGATCGGCCGCAACGCGCCGACGAGAGGAAAACGTTCGCGCAGACGCGCTTCGAAACCCGGCAGGCGGCTGATGGCGCATTCGTCGTCATCGCAATGCACGAGCGCCTGGATCGAGGTGTGACGAGACCAGAGGTTGGGACCGCGCAGGGCGCGGATGTGCGATATTTCCATTTAGGCAACTTTCCCAAAAGTTTCGATGCCGGCGCGCAACAGTTCCGGCGCCAGACCCAGTGCCCATCCGGCCCCCAGGGCCCCCAGCACGGCAGGTAGGTCGGCCTCGGCCAGAGCGATCGCGGACAGCTCGACGAGCACGCTTTCCATCCCCCCGCTGGCCAGGACGATGCGGCCATCGACGGCGAGCACCGCCCGCCGCCCCCGGTCACGGTGTCTGTCAAGCGGTGGTGCGGCGGGATCGACGGAAAACAAAACCGTCTCACCGTCACAGCATTCAGCGAGATCGGCCACCGCAGCGTCGGCCGCATTGAGCACCGCACAGCCGTTCGGCAGCACGACATCGACCTGCGTGCGCCAAACCCTGAGCAGCGAGGCTTCGTCTTCGATGCCGTGTTCCGGCCAGCGCGCCGCCAGGTCGATGTCGGTGACGACGCCGATCTGGCAACGGTCGTAAGCCAGCCCTTCGGAGACCAGCGTTACCAGCGGATTCTCGATCACGGCGACATCCACGTTGCGGTTCATCAGCAGGCGCCGGGCCGGTTCCCAACGGGCGCAATCGCCCGCCTGCACCAGACGGCGGTCGAGAAACAGGCCCGCGGCGCAGGAAAGCCCCGTGCGCTTGCCCTCGATGCGCACCAGATGCGCGACGATCTTCGCCGCCAGCGTCGCATGCCGGTCGCCGGCCACGCCAACGACGGGGATACGGCCATTGCCGCCATTCGGGAACAGATGGGCGACGATAGCCTCGCCGACCGGACGCGGACGGCCGACGGCGGGTTTCAGGTGCATCAGAAGGCCAGGGCCGGCATTCACCTCGACGATGGCGCCGCCCTGCGCGACCAACGGCTTGGCGATGTCCTCGCAAACGAGATCGATGCCGGCGATGTCGAGCCCGACGATCTTCGCCGCCAGACAGGCCAGACGGGCGGTGTCGGCATGCACGAGATCGGTCACGTCCTCGGCATAGGTGCCGGTGCGCTGGATCAGCACCTTCTGTCCCGCCGCCGGCACGGCATCCGGCCCCAGGCCCTGCCGTTCGAGCAGCAGGAGGATGCCCGGCTCGCGTTCGAGCACGATCGTTTCGAGCGGAAAGGTCTCGGCCTCGCCGCGGCGCGGGTCGGTGTTGAGCTGGCTGTCGATCAGTTCGCGCACGCTGGCGCGACCGTCGCCGACGATGTAGATGCTTTCACCGCGCGAGGCGGCGACCAGCGCGTCGCCGACGACCAGCAGACGATGTTCTTCGCCTGGCACGAAGCGCTCGACCATCACGCCGCTGCCTTCGGCATCGGCGACAGGGAAAGCGGCCTCGATCTCGGCCTGCGACTTCAGGTCCAGCGAAACGCCGCGCCCATGGTTGGCATTGTCGGGCTTGACGACCACCGGCAGGCCGATCTCCTGCGCCGCCTCCCAGGCATCCGCCGGACTGGCGACCAGACGCCCTTCGGGCACCGGCACGCCCGCCGCCGCCAGCAGGCGCTTGGTCAGGTCCTTGTCGCTGGCGATGCTTTCGGCGATGGCCGAGGTGGCATCGGTTTCCGCCGTCCAGATGCGGCGGCTTTGCGAACCGTAGCCCAGCTGGACGAGATTGCCGTCGTTGAGCCGAATGTGCGGAATGCGGCGCGGCTTGGCATCCGCCGCCTCGACGATGCAGGCCGTGCTGGGGCCGAGCAGGCGGCGATCGGCCAATTCGTTCAGGCGCTTCACCGCGCCGGCGACATCGAAAGGCTTGTCCTCGATGGCAGCCATCACCAGATCGCGGGCGGCGTAGATGGCCTCCCGGGTCACCTCGGGATGCCAGGCGCGCACGACGACGCGATACTGGCCGCGCTGCGGCAGGCTGCGCGCGCGCCCGAAGCCG
>Ga0209207_1000062_pt1 | contig 97767 bp, 83 predicted proteins | sample SaghotsprinmetaG_FD_184140 | JGI IMG/M metagenome (GOLD analysis project Ga0209207, IMG submission 184140) | Hot spring microbial communities from South Africa to study Microbial Dark Matter (Phase II) - Sagole hot spring metaG (SPAdes) (version 3) | ecosystem: Environmental > Aquatic > Thermal... | reverse complement strand
ATACCGCCTACGCCAGCACGCTGGCCGTAAACGCGCTGGTGGCGATGGAATTATTTTATCTGTTTTTTGTGCGGTATCAGGACAATCCAGCCATTAGCCGCAGCGGTGTGCGCGGGACCTTACCGGTGTGGCTGGCAATTTTGGCGCTGATTGTGCTGCAAAGCCTGTTTACCTGGTCGCCCTGGTTTCAACAGATCTTCAATAGCCGGTCTTTGACATTACCGGATCTTGCGGTCGCGGTTGGCATTGGCGCTGCGCTGTTACTGCTGCTGGAATGGTGGTACCGACCGCGCAATCGCCAGACCGCGATTTAGTCGCCGCGCTGCCGATAACAGAACTGCGGTTGGACGACGCAGCCCCGATACCAAACGAGGTTGTCCGGCACCCGGATTATGTCTGCGCAGTGTATAACGCACCATCCACTGGGTCGCCGCTTTCTAACCGCGGCACGATATCTTCTGCCTGACAGGAGCTGAAGCCAGCAGCTTGCAGCGCCGCAATGACATAAGATTGCCGGTGACTGTAGCGGCCAGTTGGCTGCAACTGATACGGCATCGTGCTCTCGCGAAGCTGCTCGAGACTAAAAATAAAATAGCCTCCTTGCGGTAACACCCGATATACCGCAGCAAATACCTGCTGCAACTCACCAAAATAAACTAAGGTGTCTGCACAAATCACCAACTGAAATTGCCGCGAACAGCCTCGCAGATAATCCCCTAACTCTGCTTCATGCAACTCATCGTACTGGCGAAGCCGCATCGCTTTAGCCAGCATCTTGCAGGACAGATCGACCCCCACCAGCAGCCGCGCCACCGGTTTTACAAAAGCTGCACATAAACCGGTGCCACAACCAAGATCAAGGATATCGACCGCTGCGGCTGGCGGCTTGAGACAGGTCTCGAGCCGTTGTCCGATGAGCATCGGAACCTGATATTGCAGCTGCGCTAACGCTTGATCAAAGTGCGCAGAATAATCATCAAACGTCTGTTTTATATAAGGATCTGATGCTCTTGCTGGTACATCGTTGTGGCTATATGCCGCAAGCAGGTGTTGGGCAACCGGATCATCCGGATGTTGTTTCAACACAGACTGTAAGATTGAAATGGCCTCCTCCAGCCGGCTGGTTTTCTGCAGCACATAAGCAAGTCGCTTTGCAGCCAGGAGCTGACGTGGATTCTGTGCCAACACTTGCCGATAGGCCTCCTCTGCCTGCGTAAACTGCTGCAAATCAGCGTAGATGTTGCCAAGCGTATAACGCGCAATAACATGATCAGGCGCAAACAGTAAGCCCCGTTGAATAAACGTCAGCGCTTCCTCTGGCCGTCGGAATTCCCTGAGCAGCACCGCCATATTAATCAGCGCATTGGTGTGATCAGGCGCCACACACAAGACCTGCTGATAAAGTGCCTGTGCTTCAACAGCTCGCTCGGTCTGCTGGAAGATATTCGCCAGATTATTCATCGCATCCAAATACTGCGGCGCCAGCGCAATGGCGCGTTGAATGAGACTCTCAGCCACCTCAATCTGACCGGTTTGATAGCACGCGAGGCCAAGATAATGTAATGCATCCGGATGATTTGGCACGGCCCGCAGGATCTTTTTATAGGCCACTATAGCCAAAGCGATCTGGTTGTTTTGATGTAGCGTCCGGGCACTGGCAAGATCCCTGGCAATTTTATGCTGTTTGTGGAATGACATCAGCCCTCCGAGCGCTTTGCAGATCACCATCATCAATTGCCATGTGCGCAGATTTCATGCCGCCAAACCTAATCCCGAACCATGACCTAGCAAAATTAACTCTCCCCAAACCACTTGAAGATGCGTTTTCAGCGGAAAACAAAAGGTCTTGCGACAAGACCTCGTTTTTCCAAAGCAGCTCTGAACGAGTCGCTTCAGGTGGTTTGGGTCAACCGCATGAACCCGGACTTTTACCATAGTGAAGATGGCGTCTGTTTGCCATTGATGACCAGGTTTTGGCGACAATATAACGCTTGGCTCTGCATTAAAACTACATTTACAGATAGTTATCATATAAGACAAAACCAATTGTCAGGTTTTTATACAAAATAATAATAGAGAGCAATCACAAAAAACCCAACCATATAATTTAATTGATCATTGCAAGCATGGCTTTAAATATGCACGCGCAAGTTCCAGGTGGGTTGTTCTAAAATATTTCCCGCATTTTGAAATACTTTTTATTTCACCTCAATCAGCCATGTTTTATTTATTCTTAAAAGTACAACAATGGCCGGTAACACAAATAATTTTCTCCAACCAAGGCACAATTTACCTAATATGAGAAAATTTGAAACATATTTTATCTTCATTCATTTAATGAATACAATAAAAGGTGACATATGAAAGCAAAAAGTAAATTTTTAAAATGTTTTTTCACAGTCGCAACCACCACAACTTTATTACTCACGCCAGTCATTTCCCACGCTGCCGTCGATATGTTTTTAAAGCTTGACGGCATCCCGGGAGAATCGGTTGATAAAGCCAATGCAGGCAGCATCGATATCCTCGCCTGGTCGGAAGGGCTTTCACAATCCGGAACCACCCATTCTGGCGGTGGCGGTGGCGCCGGTAAAGTCAATGTGCAAGACATTAGTTTGACCAAGTACCTCGACAGCGCCAGTCCCCTACTTAGACAATATATTACTAGCGGCGCCATTATCCCGAATGCAACCTTGACCGTGCGGACAAGCGGTGAGAACCCGAGGGTATTTTTTAGAATTGAAATGAAAAACATTCTGGTCAGCAGTGTGTCGACTGGCGGCAGTAGTGGCGAAAATCGACTTAGTGAAAACATTTCGTTGAATTTTGCTGAAGTGAGATGGACCTATATCAAACTCAATGGTGCCGAAGTTACGGCTGGCTGGAATATTCCTGAGAATAAACCTCTTTAATCACTCAATCACCCAAATCTGGAGGAGTACATTAAATGAGGCTATTGCAAAATGTCCTATTTCGAATGTTTTTTGTAGTGATCTGTTTGCCGGCATTCATTCCCAGTTTTGCAGTTGCTGAAATTATTGATACAAAAGTTGTCATCGATCATAGTAATTTTACTTTGGTTAGTTCCCGCAGAGTCACCAGGACGGTAAGCGAATATACAATCCGCGCTGCGGCAAAAAATTTGACAGCGACTGAATTCAACAACGTAACTGCCAAAATTACCACTGTCCCCGGCAATATGACCATTATCGACGGCAATGTGAATTTTGGCCGATTAGCAGCCAATGCCACGCTGGCCAGCACTGATGAATTTACGATTCAGATTGACTTACGTCAGGCCTATTCATTGGCAGATATTCGTTGGGAAGTCAGTGGAGATCCTGTACCAGCGGTTTCAGCACCATCGGCCGTCGGCATTTTTATGAGTATTGATAAAAATACCATTAAAGGTGACGTCAGCAACAAGAGCCATAAAGACTGGATCGAAGTGATTGCCTGGTCTGAAGGTTCAAATAATTCGGGTACCACACATCTGGGAAGTGGTGCAGGCGCCGGTAAGTTTAACCTGGGGGATGTCAGTGTCAGCAAATTCTTAGATTCGGCCAGTGTCGATTTAAGGAGAGTGATTACGTTGGCACGTGATTTCCAAGAAGTACAAATTGATGTCATTAAAGATTGTGGTGGAAACAAATACACCCAGTATGCGATTACCTTGCATCAGGTGATGGTCAGTAGCCTCAGCAGCGGCGCGAGTTCCGGTCAGGATCGGTTATTGGAGAACGTGACGTTTAATACCGCCAGCATTGAGACTATGTACACCCCGGTTGGCAAAGACTGTCGATTTGAGAATCCAATTTATTCTTTCGTGTCCTATAAATAACCAGTGAAATTGCTTCAACCAAGAGTGGAAAACGCTATGAAGATACCCAAAGCAATATTAAGTATTTGTTGTTTGCTGATGCTGAGTTTACATCCGGCAACTGCCGCGATCATGACTGCCACGACGACCCAGATTTCCGGCACGCTGTGGGAGTCGCGCTACACCATCACCAACGATTCGGCAGCGCCAATTAACTGGTTTACCATTTATTTTAGGTTCGATCTCTATCAGAACTTTGTTTACATCCCCACACCTGATTTCGGTCCGGAATGGGAAATATTCACCGCAGAACCCTTGTTAAGCAGCGACGGTTTTGTCGACGCCTTTTCTTATGGCGATGGCATTGGTGTCGGCCAGAGCGTTAGTAACTTTGTGGTTCGCTACCATTTTCTCGGCGAACAGCAGCCGCAGCTGCAAACATTTGAAGTCTACGATGCGGATTCGATTGAACCTTTGCCAGTAGGTTCAGGTACAGTTGACATCAGGATCGTGCCGCAGCCGGCGAGTCTCTGGTTATTTGGGGTGGGCTTTCTTGCGCTGGTTAGCGCACGAAAATTCGTTCTGTCTAGCCGTAAAACCTGAACAAACAGGGCCAGTAAAGTGCAAACTCAGTAATAAACTCCCTATTGCTGAGTTTGCATTGTCCTTTGTCTTTAGTTAACCCGTTTAACGGCCAAACAACTCGTTTAATGCCTGTTGACGTTGCTGCTCAGGCAGCAAACTGATTTTGCGTGCTAAGGTCGTGTTCGGGCGGATCGTCGAACCACGCAGTGCATCGCGCAATAATTGCTTCACATTTGCTGTGTTGCCAATCACAGGCTCAGTGGGCGTTGCTAATAATTGGCGACATTCAGTGACTGACGGCTTATAGCCCAGTTTGCGGCCATAGGCATCCAAATGAGCTGCGGTCGAATTGAATTGTGCCAGCTCGCAATACTCAGTATTTGAATAAACATAAGTATTGTTACTTGCGTGGCTGTCTAAACTAACAACAGCAAGTGAGGTCAAGAAAACGGTTGCAAGCAATTTCATAATTTACCCCTGTGGCATTTGAATTAACTGCGCACGATCTTAGGCTGCCTCAGTGACAGTTCGATGTAATAAGCACGAGATAAATCACTGCACATCCATTAGATTTATTTATGAAAAAAGCGAGAAGTCAGGCGCGGCGGCTGCTGGGACATCCCCTCACTTTTCGTTAAATGACTTTGATTTTGTTCACGAAACCCGCAGATATTTACCGGTTGTGAGCGAAGTTTTGCCCGCTATCGCTGCGATTTTTAACCTATTGCGAGTAAGCGCTGCTTTAATTGTTGCGGTGATAAATTGAGCTTTTCACCGCGCTCCAAATGTTTAATCAGCTCGACAATCGCAGAATTGACGGGCGTTGTAATGCCCGTCTGGATCCCAAGACGCTCCACCGCCCCATTTAAGTACATGATTTCAGTGCGCCGACCGGCCTGAAGATCATCCCACATCGATGAGCGGGCAAAAGGATCAATTCGCAACATCGAGCTGGCGAGCACTTTAAACAGAAAGGTGGGTAAAGTTAACAAGGTCGGCAACCAAGGGTTTGGCAACCGGGTTAGACTTGCGGGTTTGAGTTTGAGTGCTTTGCAGACATCCAACCATTCCTGCATTGCTACAGCCAGTATCAACCGTAAATCCCGACATTGCAGCTGTTGCTTTAGCGGTAAACCACTGATGGCGTTGAGTGCATTATTAAGATTTAACAATAACTTGCCATATTCGACTGCCTGCATATCGCGAGCGCAAACTATCGGCAGTTGTTGCTGGGACATTGCGGCCGCCAGATACTGCAATCGAGAGTCACTACTTTGCGGCCAGACTAAATCGCCGCCACTGGCCATCACAAAATGACCGGCTCTGGCTTTGACCACATTAAAAGGCACAATGGCGCGGTAAATCGGATTGGGCAATTCGTTTTCAAGCATGACGCGGATGCCGACGCCATTTTGCAGGGCAATCACCGGCACATCAGGCCGAATAAATTTTTTCAGTTGCGGGATTAAATGCGGCAAGCTAATCGCTTTGACGGTCAACAGCACCACATCACATTCGATCAAACTAACCATGGATGTAAAAAAAGCCGGCGCCTGCACGCTCAGCTGCTGCGGGCCAAAACTGGCCGTCAGCCCATAAGCAGCAAGCTCCATCGCGAGCGCTTCCCGGCCAAAGAACTGCACCGACAACGCTTTATCCTGACTGAGAACCGCCCCTAAAAAACAACCGATAGCCCCGGCACCAACAATACCCAAAGTGCTGTGAATTGCTGCACTTTGGGTCTGTTGCACATGGACACTATCGGTGTGACTGGGCATAACGCCTGCCGGTTATTTACGAACGCTTTGCAGAGTATCCGCGATCAAAAAGGCTAATTCCAGTACCTGATCGGCATTTAATCTGGGATCACACTGTGTCAGGTAACGCTGACTTAAATCATGCTCTGACAAGCCGTAAGCGCCACCGGTACATTCAGTCACATGCTCACCGGTCATTTCCAGATGGATACCACCGGCATGGCTGCCTTCGGCCTGATGTACCTGAAAGAAGTTCCTGATTTCTCGCAGGATCGCCTCAAAGTCGCGGGTTTTGTAGTCATTGCTGGCTTTGACCGTGTTACCGTGCATTGGATCTGAACTCCAAACCACTTTGCGACCTTCACGTTGTACCCGCCGCACCAGGGCCGGTAGTTTTTCCGCCAGCTTATCCGCGCCCATCCGGGTGATCAGCGTTAACCGTCCCGGGATATTTTCGGGATTCAATTTATCAATCAGCCGGATCAAATCCAGCTCGTCCATCCCGGGACCGATTTTGACGCCGATTGGGTTATGGATGCCACGGAAGAATTCAATGTGTGCGTGATCTAATTGCCGGGTGCGTTCACCAATCCAGACCATATGCGCTGAACAGTCGTACCATAAACCCGTCAGTGAATCACGGCGGGTTAATGCCTCCTCGTAATTTAACAACAAAGCTTCATGCGAGGTATATAGCGTGGTTTCGCGGATGGACGGCGAATTTTGGGCACTGATGCCGCAAATTTCCATAAAGCGCAGCGCTTCCTGAATACGCTGGGCAATGTCCTGATAGCGACCTTTCAGCGGATTTGATTCCACAAATCCCATATTCCAGCGGCTGACCTGGTGTAAATCCGCCAGCCCGCCTTGGGCAAAAGCCCGGAGTAAATTTAACGTCGATGCCGAATGATGGTAAGCCGTCAATAACCGGTTGGGGTCTGGTTTGCGCGCTTCTGCATTAAACTCAAAACTGTTCACGATATCGCCGCGGTAACTTGGAAAGCTAACGCCATCAATCGTTTCTAAATCGCTGGAGCGTGGCTTGGCATACTGACCGGCCATCCGTGCCACTTTAACCACCGGACAACCTCCGGCAAATGTCAGCACCACCGCCATTTGCAATAACACTTTAAAGGTGTCGCGAATTTTTGGTGCATTAAAGTTGCTAAAGCTCTCCGCACAATCGCCACCTTGCAGTAAGAAGGCTTTCCCTTCGGCCACCTGGCCTAACTGACTAAAGAGATCACGGGTTTCCTGAGCAAAGACTAACGGCGGAAACGAATGCAGTTGCTGCTCGACGTTCGCCAATAAGTTCAGGTCATCGTAAGAAGGTTGTTGTTGGATGGGAAGTGCTCGCCAACTTTGAGGCGTCCAGGTATTCACGTTGTGTATCCTATTGAGGTTATTAAATCGGGTTCTGAAATCGTGGTTGATTCACTTTGGCTGTTAATCCGCAGACAAAGTAAATTTATTAGCCGCCAATTTCAATCGCTAAATGCACCTAACTGGCAATTTAGCCGTCTACAGCCTAAATAATAACCAAAACTAGCAAATACCCCGCATGTTGAGCGGCCCGGAACGGACTTTTTTAACAACGTTTATTGTTCTTCGGTTCATCGGCTGCACGCTTTAACTCAGTTGTCGGCAAGCCACTTTGCACGGCAGAACTTTATCTGCCGCCACGCTGCAACGTCTGCAACAACTGTTCGCAACTGGTTTGGATCATCTGCAGTACCAATTCAAAGCCGCGGATCCCACCATAATAGGGATCTGGGACTTCCTGTTGTTTGGCAAAATCAGGGTGATAACTCATCAGAAGTTTTAACTTGTGCTGATGCTCAGGCGGACAACGGCGTTTGAGCACCGCCAGATTCTCCAGATCCATCGCCAAGATTAAATCGTAGTATGCAAAATCGTCGCTTTGCACCGGACGGGAGTGAATACCTTTGAAGTTGTAGTCGCTGGCTGCTTTGAGACTACGGGGATCAGGCGCAGCCCCTTTATGACTGGCACTGGTACCGGCAGATTCAACTTCACATGGATAGTCTGCTTCAGCGGCCAATTGCCGGAAAACCGCATGGGCTGTTGGTGATCGGCAAATGTTGCCAAGACAAACAAAAAGTAATTTCATCAAGATCGCTCCCACAAATCAGAGTCGGCAGTATACGAACTTCAGGGTCGGTTGCAAAAATTTAAAGCGCTAAATTTCGCCGCAATCGGGTTCATTTTGCTAAGCTGGCAGTTAACCGCGTTTTGCTCAGCTATGGATACAGGTGTTCAGTGCATACAGAAATTCAGCTCGTCGAACAACAACTTAACCGGGTGATCTTAGGGAAAGCCCCCCAGATCCGGCTGGCTTTAAGCTGCTTGCTGGCCGAAGGACATCTGCTGCTGGAAGATTTACCCGGTATGGGTAAAACCACGCTTGCGCATGCGTTGGCGGAAAGTCTGGGCTTGAGCTATCGTCGGGTGCAATTTACCAGCGATTTATTACCCGCCGATTTAACCGGCTTCAATATTTTCGATGCCCGCTCACAGCAATTTAGTTTCCAGCCAGGGCCGGTGTTTAGTCAGGTACTGCTCGCCGATGAAATTAACCGCGCCAGTCCGAAAACCCAAAGTGCACTGCTTGAAGCCATGGAAGAACATCAGGTCTCGGTCGATGGCGAAACCCGACCGCTGCCAGCGCCTTTTTTTGTCATTGCCACCCAGAACCCGCTGTTTCATAGCGGCACCAATGCGCTGCCCGAGTCACAACTCGACCGTTTTTTAATTCGTCTCAGTCTCGGCTTTCCGGATCGCGAAGCCGAAATGCAGTTATTGCAGCAGGACAATCGCAGTAGCCAACACCGGATAGTTCCGGCATTGCTCAGCACAGAACAGTTAATCACCTTGCAACAACAAATCCCACTGCAACAAATTAGTCAGGATGTGCTGGGCTATGTGCTTGATTTAGTCGGCCATAGCCGTCACCGCAGCGATATGCTGCCACTGTCACCCCGCGCAGCGAAAGGCTTGGTGCGGGCAGCCAAAGCTTATGCCTTTTTACAACAGCGCAGCTACGTCACCGCTGACGATATTCAGGCCGTGTTCCCCGCCGTTGCCGAACACCGGCTGCAGCCGCGGCAACAACAGCAGGTATCGGGTCTGGCGCAGCAGCTGCTGGTAGAGACCCCATGTTTGGTGTGAGTTTCGACCAGCCAAAGCAGTGGTTTATGCAGCGGGTATGGCGCTGGCTGGAGCGCCGCCAACCACCTACGGACAACGTGGTGCTGCGGCAAAAATTTTTGTTTGTGTTTCCGACCCGCTATGGATTTGCCTTATTGGGTTTAGTCATTTTGCTTTATCTGCTGGGAACTAACTACCAGAACAATCTGATTTTACTGCAGAGTTATTTTTTGGTGGGTTTATTGCTGCTGAGTATTATCCTGAGCTTTCGTAATCTCAGCGGTTTAATCCTCAGCGCGACCCCCGCGCCGGCTGCATTTCAGGGCGAGGAGCTCAGTGTGGTGTTGCTGCTGTCGCAGCAGCGGCAACGTCAGCAAATCCAATTTAAACTGGCCGACTTTTCGCTGTTGTGTCCGCATGTGCCGGAGATGATTTTACTGAAATTGCCCGCTGTGCGGCGTGGTTTTTACCAGTTGCCCAGAATTGAGGTCAGTTCGGTGTTCCCGTTTGGACTGGTGCGGTGCTGGTGTTATCCAGCTTTGCAACAATCATATTGGGTATATCCAAAACCACAACATCAGGAGCATTATCAACCGCCTCAGGCCGACGCCGGGGAATTACAATGGTCCCATTTGAGTCCCTATCAGGCTGGCGACCCACTGCAACGAATTGACTGGAAACGCCTGGCACGTCAGCCACGTCAGCCCGTGGTCAAGGTCTTTAGTACCGTGTTACCGGAACAACAACGCATGCTGGTGTTACCAGCGTTGAGCGGCGCTGCGCTGGAAACCGCGCTTTGCGATCTTTGCGCTCAGATCCTGGAACTCACTCAGGCGCGTCAAAGTTATGCATTACAACTCCCTCACCAATTGATCGACTTCGGTTCTGGACCAGACCATCGCCGTCGCTGCCTTGAGGCGCTCTCGTTATGCTGAATGGACCACTACAGCTTCGTTTATGGGGAGTGCAAATAGCACTGTTGGCGCTGCTTGCCGACGCATTTCCACTGTGGAGCCTGGCAATTTATGCCATGTTACTACTGGCAAAATTACCTCAGCTGTTTGCAGCGCCTGCGCAGTCTTTGCGTCCAGCCTGGAGCCTGACGCTCTCCAACCTGATCGCAGTGATGATCGTCAGCGCATTATTGCTGTTTCACCTGAGCGGTGGCTTACTGCATTTAATGATTCATTTTCTGTTGCTTGCAGCAATATTGCGTCTACTGGGCTTTCGCACCCATGATTTGGCAGATTTTCGCCAATTAAACTGGGTGCATTATTTCCTGATTGCCTGCTGCTTTATCCTGAATCAATCACTGGCGATGGCCGTGTTGATTTTTATGTTGTTGCTGTTGCAATTATCCTGTCATTACCTTGGTTTTGCGGCTGGCGATAGCCGCTTGCCCTGGAAAAGTGCGCTGAAAACCGGCATTTGGTTTTTGCCGCTGTGGCTAGCGCTATTTTTAATCTTCCCCAGATTGCCGCCCTTGTGGCAACTACCGATGAGTCAGCAAGCGACAACCGGTCTTGGCGATGAACTGAATCCCGGTAGTATCGAACAGCTGGTCGAAAGCGACGCCCTGGCTTTTCGGGTCGAATTTAACGGACGTAAACCGCAGCCGGAACAGCTGTATTGGCGGGCGCGAATTTACGATCAATTTAATGGGCAAAGCTGGCGGATGTCGCAGCGCTCTGAGCCGGCGCGTTTTGACGATCCCGCGCTCGCAGACGACCAACGCTTAAACTATCGGTTAGTCGCAGAGCCACACCAACAAAGGCATTTGTTTAGTTTAGGGATCCCGTTACTTGTCCCTGGCGATCTGCGATTAAATAGCGATGCCCTGTTATCTGCCCGGCAACCGGTCAGCCAACGAATGAGTTATAGCATCACCAGCGCTTTAGTCGCGCTGCCTTTACAGCCGGGGCTTCAGACCTCTGAACAACCTTCTGCTACCGCGATTGCTCCTTATCTGCAATTACCGGCAGGCAATCCGAAAAGCCGCGCCTTCGCTGCAGAATTGGCAACACAAGCGTCGTCGCCACAGCAATTGGTTGAATTAATCGGTAAACACCTGCAACAGGGCTATCGCTATACCCTGACACCTCCACGACTTAGCGGGCCACAAATCGACCAATTTCTGTTTGAAACCCAGGCTGGCTTTTGCAGCCACTACGCTTCGGCGACCAGTTTTTTGTTACGTGCCGCCGGCGTGCCCAGTCGCGTCGTTGGTGGTTATCTTGGTGGGGAATGGCGGGACAATGCCAGTTACCTGCAAGTTCGCCAACGCGATGCCCATGCTTGGGTTGAGTATCTGCAAGATGGTCATTGGTATCGCTTCGATCCCACTCTGATGGTAGAACCAGACCGATTGAATACGGCGCTGGATCAACTCCTTTCCGCTTCGGAACTATTAAGATTACAGGGCAATTGGGCGGCTCGATTGGCCTGGAGTAAACGTTTACTGCAACAACTGGAAGATCTTGATTATTACTGGTCGCGCTGGGTGCTGGGTTTTGACACGGATCGGCAACAAGATTTGTGGGCAAGTCTGAAACAGTGGCTACAGCAATTACAACAATTAAACTGGGCTATTGTGGTCAACATTGTACTGCTGTTGCTGGCCTTGCCAATCACCATTCAGCTTTATCGCCGGTGGCAACAGCAGCGGCGCCAGCCAGTGCCGGTTTGGATCCAACAACAATTACAGCCTTTTGCCCGCAAAGCTCCCCCTTTGACGATGCAGCAATATTTCAGACAATTAGCGCAATTATTTCCTTCACTACAGCCAGAAATCAACGCTTTGGACCAAAGTTATCAAGAGTTGATCTTTGCGCAAAACACCAGCGTGCTACCACAGCTAAAGCGGCAAACAAAACAGCTGGTGCGACGCTTACAACAAAGCTGATGCTTTAGGTGCCGACAGACAAGATCCTCAGGGCGTGTTGCACATGCTCAGCACAGTTGCGGCCAAGATCAGTTAAATAGCCCCCATCTTCGTGGGTTAGCAGACCTTTTTTATACAATCTGGCAATTGCTGCCAGACTTTCCGGATCGGCAGATTTGTGGGCTTTGATCCCCTCTAGGCTGCTATCGAGGTTAAATAGATTCAAAATCCGGATCTCAGCATTTAATTCAGCATTAACTGGCATAGCGACTCCTTTAGATGATTACAATTCAACCATAGCCGCAGCAGATGGCAAATGGCAAATGGCAAGCGATTAATTTAACGCGTTGTCGCGCCAGAATTTAGTCCCTTTAATGGTTGCCTGCAATGCAAGACCTGTCTCAGTCAGCTGATAAATGGTGATGTTGTCGACGGTAATTTCACCGCCAATTGCATCGCCTTTATCTTTGGCTTTTGCTGCTGCATCCAGCTGACCGCCAAAGGCCCAGCCATGGTCCACAAATCGACGTAAAGCTTCCTGCGTATGAAACACAAACACCAGCCGGTAATCTTTTGCCCCCAAGCCTAACCCAACACCTACTTCGCCCATTTTCATATAGGTCACAGCCCCACTATTGCTATGCACCACCCCATAACCACCACCGGCACTGGCAAAAATCAGGTTAATATTGGCGTTGCTGAAAACCGCATAGCCAGCCGCTCTTTCGATGGTATCCGCAGCATAGGGTTTGTCGCGATAGAGGGCATTTAAAGTACTGGCACGCATGCTTTCAATGGACTGACGTTGCTGTGCAACCGATTTGTCCTGATGATTGGCACAACCGCTTAAAAGCAAAGCCAAAAAGATGCACAAGGGTAACGTAAACTTCATCTTGATTTCCTCTTTTATTGTTATGGCACTGGCATCTGACCAGCGGTGGCTTTATTGAAACCGTCATCACAGCTTTGCAACTTGTATTTTATTTCGATAGCCAGGCAACATGTTCTTTGCTCATTCTGAACAAGATAAATGAAAATGCCCTGAACCCGATTCCCTGTAAGCGCAGGGTACCGATGCATCCAATTTTCCACACCGGCAGATCCTATGGTTCGCTGGGTCGATCAGGTCGTTGCGACCGACACAATCTCACCCCTTTGTGGCTATCGTTAGGATCTGACCATCGAACATTATTTAAGTTGCTGTTGCAAATAACTTATTCAAAAAATTCTGTCACTATCATGCCTGTTAAATATCGCTCATGGCAAATATTACCCAGGACAAAACGATGCCTCTTGAGATATGCCCGGTGCTTTTGGAACAAAACTTCAGTGAATGCCGATAAAAATGGCCATGAGACAAAGGACAGATCACGCAGGGGCTTGGCTAAAAAAAGGGCCGCTTGAGCGGCCCTGAAAGGTTGGGAAAACAAAGACAGTGCTTTGAGCAGCACCACTTAAGGTACTGACTTTAAAAACCTGAGCGTAACGCCGCGATACGTTTTTCCAGTGGCGGGTGGCTCATAAAGAGTTCCGACGCCGCAGGTTTATTGGCGATACCAAAGGCCATCATTGAACCTTCTAACTGGCTTTCGTGGTTGTTACGTAACCGTTCCAGCGCTGCAATCATTTTATCCGCACCCACGAGTTTCGCGGCACCGGCATCGGCACTGTATTCGCGTTTGCGCGAGAACCACATCACAATAATGCTGGCCAGCACGCCGAAAATCATTTCGAGCACAAACACAGTTGCCATGTAGGCAAGGCCACCTTGCGCCGGTTCTTCGCTATCACTGCTGCGGGTCGCGTTGGAAATGGCACCGGCAATCAAGCGCGCCATGAAAATCACAAAGGTGTTCACCACGCCCTGGATTAACGTCAGTGTCACCATATCGCCGTTTGCGACATGCGATACTTCATGCGCCAATACCGCTTCCACTTCATCTTCGCGCATGTTGCGCAGCAAACCGGTACTCACGGCAACCAGCGCGTTATTGCGGCTCATGCCGGTAGCAAAAGCGTTCATTTCCGGTGAATCATAAATCGCGACTTCCGGCATCTGAATGCCTGCTTTGGCCGCCTGGTTCTTCACCGTGTTAAATAACCATTGTTCGGTCGCATTGCGCGGTTGTTCAATCACCACGGCGCCAGTTGAACGCTTGGCCATCCATTTCGACATCGCCAGCGAAATAAATGAACCTCCAAAACCAAACACCGCAGCCAGCGTTAATAATCCACCCATGCTGTTGCGGCTAATACCAAATACCGAAAACACGATACTGAGCACAATAGACAACACCAGCATCACTGCTAAGTTTGTCAACAAAAACAGCATTATACGTTTCATGATTACCTCTTTACTTCTGATATTAAAACCAGCGTTTACAAATAAATTCTGAGCTTACTATATGGCCTGAAGATTGATTTTCAATGGCGCTGCTGCGCCTATTTGTAACCAGAAGTTTCAGTATCCTGTGCTGCTTACCGGGAAATCCTCAGCAAAGTCTGCTGCATTGCCGCCAGCGCTGCCGTAGAATAAGCAAAACATTGCCGGAGTTTGTTATGCAATTATTACTTTTAAGTTCATCCCGCGCAGATAACAGTGCCTATCTGGCACCTGGCCTGCAGCAGATTACCGACATCCTTGGTGAGATCCACCAGGTGCTGTTTATCCCTTATGCCGGAGTCAGTGTCGGATACGATGCCTATCAGCAGATGGTTCAATCTGCATTGACGGCGATTGATGTAACAGTGCAGAGCATTCATCAATTTGAAAGTCCGGCGGCTACAGTCAAACAGGCCAAGGCGATTGTGATTGGTGGCGGGAACACCTTTCATTTGCTGCAGCAACTTTACCAGCACCAGTTATTGGATTTAATCCGGGAAAAAGTACTGGGTGGCACCCCCTATATTGGTTGGAGCGCCGGGTCGAACGTGGCGGGACAAAGCATCCGGACCACCAATGATATGCCGATTATTGAGCCGCCCTCGTTTCAGGCGCTGAATTTATTGCCGTTTCAACTGAATCCCCATTACACCGACTTTAAACCTGCCGGTTTTCATGGCGAAACCCGCGATATGCGACTCAATGAATTTATGCTGTTAAATCCGACAACGCCGATTGTTGGCTTGCCGGAAGGCACTGCATTGCGCCTGAATAACCAACAACTGCATTACGTCGGTGCTGTGGACGGTTACTTGTTTGTTGGCGGCGAAAAAACCGCCATCAAGCCAAATACTGATTTATCCGCATTATTGCAGCAAAACTAAGTTTGTTTGCTTGCTACTCATCCACATTGCGGATGCGGATCGCTGTCAAGGCAGCTGTTGTAGCACCGCAGCTGCCAATTGCGCGGCGAGCTCGTCAGAAGCTGTCTGTTGATACGGCACTATCGCCAATCTTGGCCAGGGCAGACGCTTAGTCAAATCGGCGATATTGTCATCCAGCAGCAACATCTCAGGATCAATGACATTCGCCACCCATCCCAGCACAGTCACGCCACTGCGTCGCAGTTCGCGGGCTGTAAGCATGGCATGATTCAGGCAACCGAGTTTCATCCCGACCACCAGGACCACCGGCAGCTGCCGTTGCACTACCCAATCGGCCAGGTACAGGCTGTCACTGACAGGCAACAACCAGCCGCCGGCCCCTTCAATCAATCTCATACTCACGCCCAAGACGGCGGTGTCGGCGATCTGCTGATCGAGCACCGCAAAATCAAGGGTTTTACCCTCCCGCACCGCAGCTAGGTGCGGTGCAACCGGAGCTTGCAGCAAGATCGGATTGACCATGTCATAAGGCATAGTGACTGCGGACAACGACTGCAGCACTTTGGCATCGGCATTTTTGCCATCAGCGTCGGCTCCGGCAGCAATTGGCTTAAGGCCAATGGCGCTTTTCTGATGGATGGCAAAGCCGGTTAACAGCAAACGACTGACATAGGTTTTACCAGCATCAGTATCAGTACCGGTGATAAATAGCGTATTCATTTTAGTCGGTGTAAACCTTATCTAAACCATTGTTGTCAAGCAAAGGCGGGAGTTGCCGCAGTTTTGGTCAGCACCAGTTGCAACACCTGATAACTGAGCGGCAAACCGCGGCTCTGACGAAACTTTTCATATTGTTCAGCAAAAGCTAACCAGCGCCGTTTGCCCATTAAGCCTTGCCCTTGCCGCCCCTGCACAAAATTAGCGCCAATCTGTTTAAAGCCGCGGGCCAGCGACCAGACATCGGGATAAAACACCTGATAGCGCTTCAGTTCAGTGCGGATGTCTACTTGGTGTGCTGGTAACTGGGCCAGTAATGTTGCCGCGGGGAACAGTTCGAGCTGGTGCGCATCTTGATCCACGCTGGCCCAGCTTTGCTGAAATTCCGCCAACGATCCCTGCACCAGGGTGGTCAGGAGCAGTTGGCCGCCAGGTTTTAATAGCCGGAACAGTTCTGCAAAGGCTTGCTGTGGCGTGGCGCACCATTGCAGCATCAAACTGCTAAAAATAAGGTCGACACTCTGATCCGGCAGTGGGATCTGGCAAACATCCGCCTGGATATACCGCGTCGCGCAACCTAAAGTTTGCGCCTGCGCCAGCATCGCCGCGCTTAAATCAACCGCCCATAATTCGCGGCAATGCGCGACAAGTTGCGGATGATACCAACCTGGACCGCAGCCGACATCCAATAACACCTGACATGGCGCCATGGGCGCTTCCGCTGCAGACCTTGCCAGGGCTGCTGGCAACAAAGCGGCAAGGTCCAGGGCAACCTGCTGCTGTAACGTTGCCGCAGCACAATAGCTACTGGCTGCTTTGTCAAAATGCGCGGCAATGATGGGCGTCATGGCCGGTTGCGGCTCGCTCGGCTGCAGCCGATGAGCCACGACAGGACTGGACTGCAATGTAACGCTCATAACAGCGCCTTTAAACGTTGAAATAGCAAAGCGATATCTGCTTTTGAATGCAGCGCCGTTAAAGTAATACGAAGACGCGCTTGCTGCTGCGGTACTGTCGGGGGGCGGATTGCACTGAGCCAAATCCCCTGCTCTTTTAGTTGCTCGCTAATCCGCAACGCTTGCTGGCTATCACCAATCAGTAGCGGTTGGATCGCACTGTTGGATGGCAGCAACGATAATTCATAATGCCGGGCAAGCTCCTGACAATAGTGAATATTCTCAGCCAATCGCTCGCGCCGCCCGCTATCGTTGCGACATAAGCGGATACTTTGCGTCATTGCCACCGCCATCGCCGGTGATAAACCGGTGCTGTAAATAAAATGCCGGGCTGTTTGGGTTAAATAATCCGCGACTAAGCTTGAGGTGGCCAAAAAGCCCCCCTGACCGCCCAAGGCTTTACCAAAGTTGGCCATCAGGCATTGTACTTGATTGCTAGCCACGCCGGCTTGGGCCAATGAACCTGCGCCTTGCGCCCCTAGCACGCCAATCCCATGCGCATCGTCCAATAACAAGGGCGCCTGATGCTGCTGGGCCAATTGCACCAGCGCTGCTAAATCGGGCGAATCCCCATCCATGCTAAAGACACCTTCGGTCGCAATCACTGCGGCTTTATCCCCTTGGTTTTGCAGTAATTTTTGCAGTGAAGTCAGGTCGTTGTGCAAAAATCGCTTGTATCCGCCCGGCAGCTGCAATGCAGCATCGATCATCGAAGCATGACTGAGTTTATCCAACAACAGCTGCTCGTGGTCAGCACACAGTCCCAACAACATGGCCTGATTGGCAGCAAAACCTGAGCTAAACAGCAGCACTGCCTCCACATTCAGCCAATCGCAGATTTCGTCACAGAGCTGTTGATGTGGTCGCTGCTGGCCGGTGATGAGCGGCGAACCGGTACTACCCACACCGTATTCACGAACCCCTTGTTGCAGTGCTGCAGCGACCAACGGATCAGCAGATAACCCCAGATAATCGTTACCGGAAAAATTTAAAAAAGTACTTCCCTGATAACACAGGCTCGCTCCTTTCACCGCATCCAGGACTTTCAACTGGCGCAATAATCCTGCTTGCGCCCGTTCTGCCAGCACGGCCTGCATCTGTTCAGCGTGCATCAGGAGGGGCTTCCGGGACGGTTTGTTTTAGCTTGTTGCATCAGACGTCAACTTGCCGCATGAAATAACGATGGCGTGTTTTGCTCTTTAATCGCGTCAGCCATCGCCGCTTCATAAGCTTCATCGGACACATCATGTCGTTGCTCCGGCACCAAACCAAGTTTGGCGAAGAGTTGCATATCAGCATCGGCTTCAGGGTTTTCGGTCGTGAGCAGTTTATCGCCGTAGAAAATTGAATTGGCTCCGGCCATAAAACACAAGGCCTGCATTTGCTCGTTCATTCTTGAACGACCGGCAGATAACCGGACATGGCTTTTTGGCAGCATAATCCGGGCAACGGCGATGGTGCGGATAAACTCAAAACCATCTAAATCTTCTACATTTTCCAGCGGCGTCCCGGCCACTTTCACCAGCATGTTAATTGGCACGCTTTGCGGATGCTCCGGCAAATTGGCAATTTGCATCAATAATGCCGAACGATCATTGGCACTTTCGCCCATGCCGACGATGCCGCCGCAACAGACTTTCATCCCGGCATCCCGCACGTGCGACAACGTATCTAAGCGATCCTGATAAGTACGGGTGGTAATAATTTCCCCATAAAATTCCGGCGAGGTATCGAGGTTATGGTTGTAATAATCCAAACCAGCGCTTGCCAGTTCCTTAGCCTGACCAGCGTCGAGTTTACCTAGCGTCATACAGGTCTCCAGCCCCATCGCTTTCACGCCTTTCACCATCTCCATGATATACGGCATATCGCGCTGTTTTGGGTTGCTCCAGGCGGCGCCCATGCAAAAACGGCTGGCTCCTTTGTCTTTGGCTGCTTTGGCCTGAGTCAATACTTTTTCTACTTCCAACAAGCGCTCGCGCTCCAGGCCCGTGTTGTAATGACCACTTTGCGGACAGTATTTACAGTCTTCAGCACAAGCGCCGGTTTTAATCGATAACAAAGTACTGATTTGCACTTCGCCCGGGTTGAAATTGGCACGATGGGTTAACTGCGCCTGAAACATCAGTTCATGAAAAGGCAATGCAAACAAAGCGTTGACCTGCGATAAAGTCCAGTTATGGCGCACTTCTGTAGCTGGCATAGTAGAAGACATAGATCCCGGTTTCCTGTGGCGTATTTTGGATTGTAGTTCGGATGATTTGTGGTTAGTCTAACGGCCTGCCCCTTGAAGTCAACGCCAACCAGTCTGCGAAGTTTACTGCTGGTTATTTTTTGAGCACGCCATGACTATTGATCTGCAATTTGACCGTCAGCATATCTGGCACCCCTACACCTCATTACAAAATCCATTGCCGGTCTATCCGGTGACGCACGCCCGGGGGGTCACCTTGTATCTGGAGGATGGCCGCTCGCTAATTGACGGCACCTCCAGCTGGTGGTCGGCGGTGCACGGATATAATCACCCCGGGCTGAACGATGCGATCACGACGCAACTTGGCAACATGAGCCATGTGATGTTTGGTGGGATCACCCACCAACCGGCGGTGGATCTTGCCAAAACCTTGTTGTCGATGGTGCCGGCGTCGCTGACCAAAGTGTTTTTCGCCGATAGTGGTTCAATCGCAGTGGAGGTAGCGCTGAAAATGGCGCTGCAATACTGGTTATCCCGGGGCAATACTGAGAAAACTAAAATTCTGAGTCTGGCGAAGGCCTATCATGGAGATACCTTTGCAGCAATGGCGGTGTGTGATCCGGACGATGGCATGCATAGCCTGTTTCGCAGTCAGCTCAAACCTCAGCTATTCGCACCTGCCCCACAAAGCCGCTTTGATGGTGAATGGTTACCAGAGGATGAAGCTGCACTGCGGTTGCTGTTTATCAACCACCATCAGCACCTCGCCGCAATGATTGTCGAACCCATCTTACAAGGCGCTGGTGGCATGCGCATGTATCACCCGCGTTACCTGCAGCTGTGTCGCGAGTTATGCAACGAATTTAATGTGTTGCTCATTTGTGACGAAATTGCCACAGGCTTTGGCCGCACTGGCCGTCTTTTTGCGTGTGAGCACGCAGCGATGGCTCCGGATATCATGTGTGTTGGCAAAGCGCTCAGTGGCGGCTATATGACGCTGGCAGCGACCCTCTGCAACGACAAAGTGGCCAACGGCATCCATGGCGCGCTGATGCATGGGCCTACTTATATGGCCAATCCATTGGCATGCAGTGTCGCCAATGCCAGTTTGGCTTTGATACAGACGGGGGCGTGGCAGCGGCAAGTTGCAGCGATTGAACATCAACTCAAAACCGAACTACAAGCAGCAAAAGCATTGCCAAATGTGGCGGACCTCAGAATTCTGGGGGCGGTGGCGGTGCTGGAAATGACGGCGACCGTCAATGTTGCTTTATGCCAACGGCTGTTTGTCGAGCTTGGCGTGTGGATCCGACCGTTTGGCAAACTATTGTATCTGATGCCGCCTTTTATCATCAGTGCAGCTGAATTGCGGCAGCTCACCAATGCCCTCATTCAGATCGCAAGTCAGCCCATTTTTACCAGTGAACCGCCGCTCCCCGGAGCCTAAATCGACGATTCAGTACTGAACAGCTTTAGGCACGCCTTTATCTGTCGGTGACGACGGAGCTGGGGTTTCAATTTGGTTACGGCTGCGGGCTTTTTCGATGGCGGCGTCTATCTCTGTGACTTTGGGGTCTGCTGTTTTAAAAAGATCCGGTTTGCCTGACTTGGCCTTTTTTTCATCAATCTGCTTTTGCAGATAGACACCGCTGACGACTGCCGAAGTTGCATCAACCACGTCATTGCCGGTTTGGACATGCACACATCCCGCACTGAGCAACATCGTGCTCAACAGAGCACCTGCACTGACAATATAAATTTTCACGTCAAACTTTCCTTAACAATATCATTACTTTATCGACGCTGGAATTTAGGATAATTTACATGACTGCCAGCTGAATCGTCCACCGGACGCTAAATCACCTGATATAAATAAGTTAACAGTGCCGCTGACATTGATAATAAAACCAATACGTTATAACGCATCCGGTCACCAGCACGGCGTAATCTGGCTCGATTGACCAGTAAACTCAGTAGGCTAATACCACAACACCACCACAACAAATACATCAATTGCGGCGTCAACTCAGGATGCCAATAATCCCGGATCTTAATCCCCCAATAACGCACCAATCCGGAATTAAACTCAGGTTTGGCAAAATGGGTAATGCCAAGGGCGATCACAAAAGTGACCCAACCGGTAACCGACAAAATACTCAGGCTATGTAAAATCCAGTCAGGTCCTTTGCGGCGGTTTTTCCGCGGTGGAGTTGGGTTTTGCTGAGTCAAATCGGGCTTCCTGTCAATTTTTACTTGTGTTGGAACGCGGCCTGCGTATGATTACACCTCTTTAGCGAAAATCAAACCGAAATTCAAACCATTCAAGCAGCAAGTTGGAGCCTATTGCATGACACATGCAGTGATTAAAGATATTTTGGCCGGCAAATATGCAGTCGGCGACCTGGTGACCATTAAAGGCTGGATCCGCACCCGCCGCGATTCCAAAGCTGGTATTTCTTTCCTCGCCGTACACGACGGCAGCTGTTTTGATGCACTGCAAGCCGTCGCTCCGGCTGAACTGAATAATTACGAAACTGAAATTAAACGCCTGACAACTGCCTGCTCGGTAGTGGTTCGTGGCACTCTGGCAAAATCTGAAGGCCAGGGCCAATCCTTTGAAATCCAGGCCAGCGAAGTCGAAGTTTTAGGCTGGGTAGAAAACCCGGATACCTATCCGATGGCGCCAAAACGTCATTCGATGGAATACCTACGCGAACAGGCACACTTGCGTTCACGGACCAACATGGTCGGCGCGATTACCCGGGTTCGCCACTGTCTGGCACAAGCGATTCACCGCTTTTTCCATGAACGTGGTTTTTACTGGATCAGCACGCCGATTATCACTGGTGCAGATGCCGAAGGTGCCGGCGAAATGTTCCGCGTCAGTACTTTAGATTTAGAAAATTTGCCACGGGATGACAAAGGCAAAGTGGATTACAAACAAGACTTTTTCGGCAAGGAAACCTTTTTAACCGTTTCTGGCCAGCTGAACGTGGAAACCTACGCTTGTGCTTTGTCTAATGTGTATACCTTCGGCCCGACGTTCCGTGCTGAAAACTCCAATACAACCCGTCACCTGGCTGAATTCTGGATGATTGAACCGGAAGTTGCTTTTGCGGAGCTGAAAGATGTGGCGCAATTAGCGGAAGACATGCTGAAGTACGTGTTTAACGCAGTATTGACCGAACGCAGTGATGATATGGCGTTTTTCGCTGAACGCGTGGACGAAAAAGCCATCAGCCGCCTGCAAGATATTGTGAATTCCAGCTTTGTACGGATGGATTACACCGAAGCCGTAGAAATCTTAAAAACCTGCGGCAAAAAATTCGACTATCCGGTCGAATGGGGTGTCGATTTGCAATCTGAACACGAGCGTTATTTAGCCGAAGTGCACGTTGGTGCGCCGGTCATCCTGCAAAATTATCCAAAAGACATTAAAGCGTTTTATATGCGGATGAACGAAGATGGTAAAACCGTAGCCGCCATGGACATTCTGGCACCAGGCATCGGCGAGATTATCGGCGGTTCACAGCGTGAAGAGCGTTTAGAGCAGCTTGACGCGCGGATGGATGCGATGGGGCTGTGTAAAGAAGATTACAGCTGGTATCGTGACCTGCGCCGCTATGGCACCGTCCCACATGCTGGTTTCGGTTTAGGTTTTGAGCGTCTGGTGTCTTATGTCACTGGCGTTGGTAACGTGCGGGACGTGATCGCTTTCCCACGGACGCCGGGCAACGCCGATTTCTAAAGCCAGTTTGCAAACAAAAAAGTGCGCCAATCGCTGATTGAGCGCACTTTTCTTTGCCCGTTTGCTGTCACTTCAGCCGCCTAAGCACTCAGCTTAACATCGCCACACCGCCTTTGAGGTTGTAGACCTCGGCAAAGCCTGCCCGGTTCAGCACCTTTGCTGCCACCAGACTGCGATTCCCGGAGCGACAAACCAGTAATAAGCGCTGCGATGGCGACAGGGCTGCACTCATCAATCCGTCGCACAATCTGGACAACGGCCACTGCTGAATAGATACACCCCGAGGTAGATACTGTTCCAACTGACCAGCACTTTGCTCATACGGCTCTCGCACATCAACCACCAGTGTCTGTGGATACTCCGCCAGGAACTGCTGGATTTGCGCAGCATCAACCACCGCTTTTGCATCCGACCAGCTGACTTCCACCACGCCGCATTGATAGTGACTGGCGGCGCACAGTTGCTCACTTTGTGCTTGCAAACTGGCAGTCCAGGCAGCTGACCATTGCTGCGCCTGCACAACTTCTGTCAGGAGCGGTTGTTCAAGCTGCGCTAACCGCCAGGTGGTAAAAAAGCGCTGCGCGTAATCATGACTTGAAAGCATTAGCGCGTCTGGTCCAAGCCTCGCCACTAAACTGCGAACACTGCTGGCAAATGCTGCTGGTTCAGAGCCCGGTAAATCGAGCCGGCCAATGCCTCCGGGCAACAGTAAATCGCCCACAAAAGCCGCGACTGTTCGCTGCTGTTGTTGTAACAGATAACTGCGGCTATCAGCGCTGTGCCCCGGCGTGGCCAGGCAGGTTAGTTGATACTGGCCACAATGGATCTGGTCTGCACCCAGTGGCCAACCGAGCTCATCGACCTGCAACGCATTCGACATCGGCAATAACGCCGCTAAATCATCCCGGGCCGAGCTGCGGTCCTGATGCAAATGGGTATCCAATACCACCACCAGGTTCAGCCCCTGCCCCTGCACCATATTAGCCAGGCGATTAGCCAAAGCGGCAACCGGATCGATAATCACTGCCTGATGACTCGCGGCACAAACCAGCAGATAGCTACACAGATCTTCGTGTTTTAGCTGCGTCAGACCGCTACTGGCCAGATCAGCTAATGGCTGCGCGTCGGACAGCACCAAACAACACTGCTGAACTATCGGAATTAAACGCCGGATAGCGGCACAGGCCTGTTCACATTCAGCCTGCGTCATCGCCGGCCCAAACGACAAACGAATGGCGCCTTGGCTGCGCCAGGCCGGTAAGCCCATCGCATCTAATACAAAACTGGTCGGTACTTTTGAACTACAGGCTGAGCCAGAACTAATCCGGATCCCTGCGGCATCAAATAAATCCATAATGTCTTTGCTGTAAAAGCCTGGCACGGAAAAATTGAGGGTCGTAGGGACAATATCCGGCGCGTTGCTGTTGAGCTCCAGCGCCGGAAATACCTGGCGGAGCGCTTCGAGCAGCGCCGCACGATGTTGCCACAATACCGCTTCTGGCTGAAACACCGAACCACTGGTTTTACACAGTTCAGTAAAAATGGCATGTAACGCGGCAATGCCGGGTAAATTTTCCGTACCTGAACGCAAACCGCTTTCCTGACCACCCCCGGCAATCAGTGGCTGATAAGGGGCCGTCTGGCGAACATATAAAAACCCAATTCCTTTTGGAGCATAAAGTTTGTGACCACTAAAAGGAGCATAATCGATACTGGTGTTCGCAATATCTAACGACATTTTACCCAGCGCCTGCACACAGTCGACCATCCAGCTCACGCCCGGATTGGCGCTTCGGATCACCTGCTGCAGTGCGGCAAGATCCTGTTTCACCCCAGTTTCGTTGTTCGCGGCCATGGTACAGATCATCGCTGCTTGACCGACATGGCTTTGAATAAACTGCAGATCCAATAGCCCCCGCGCATCCACCGGAATGGCTTGCACTGTGGCCCCCAATTGCAGCACTTTGTTCCAATGTTTCAGACTTTCCGGCACCGCTTTGTGCTCAGTTGCCCCATACAACAGCAATACCTGTGGACCGGTTAAACCACGGCTTCTGGCATCCAGTAACGCCGATACGATAGAACTCTGGATGCCTTCTGTCGCCCCTGAGGTAAACACAATCTGACCGCTACTGGCCCCGATCACCTGCCGGGCCAGCGAACGCGTGGCTTCCAGTTCAACTTTGGCTTTAATCCCGGTGCTGTGACTACTGCTGGGATTGCCAAACACGGTCTGCATATGATGCAGCACCGCTTCAGCAGCACAGGGTAATACCGGTGTGGTGGCGTTATTATCTAAATACACTTCTTGCTGGCGCAGACGGCTGGATTGGATGTTGAGATCAGACACTGGATGCCCCTTATAACCTAACGGTATAACTTATATCTGCACATCATAAGCAGAGGCTGACTTCGTCACAAGTAAATTTATCGCTAAGTTTATCTGAACAGGATGATGATGCTAAATCATCCTGCGGAACCCTGATCAGGTTTAGCTTAATCTATCCAGGCAATAAAAAACTCCGCAATGCGGAGTTTTTTAGCCAGATGAAAACGGGATTCAGCTCTTTTATTCCACTAAATCTTTCGGAATATCCGGACGCAACGCCGACCAGACTTTGCCGCTTTCTTTACCATACTTACGTACCGCAAAGACCACTTCATCATGTTTACCGGCTTCAGCGTATAGTTTTAGCTGGTGATAATATTTACGCGCCAGCTCCCGGGCTTCCGGATGCGAGAAATAAAAGCGGGCGATCCGACGATACAGACCGCGGAAGCCGTTGAGGATCAACACATAAATACGGTTTGATGAATGCAGAGCCAATTCGTGATTCAAATTGTAATCAAAATCGGCAAAAGCTTCGGCGGTGTCTTCTAACGATTCTGCCCCTGTAAACACAGCAATCACTTGCTCACGGTGGGTTTTAATTGCGCCACGGATATAAATCGCGCTGATGTTGGTGCGAGCTGACAGTAACTCATCGACCAACTCCGGCATCCGGTCTTGATCCAATCTGGCCAGAGTTTCCAGGATATTGAGGCCGGAAGTTTCCCAGAAATTATTCACTTTAGTTGGCTTCCCATGCTGAATGGTCAACCAGCCATCACGGGCTAAACGTTGCAACACTTCACGCAGCGTGGTCCGGGTCACGCCAATCAGCTCAGAGAGCTCGCGCTCCGCCGGTAAAATAGAACCTGGGGCAAATTTACCATTCCAAATGGATTCAACAATGTATTCTTCGGCAAAACCCGCCGGGCTTTGTGCTTTTATGAGGTTGGTCATCCGGGATTTGTCCGTTTTAGTTGTAGGTCTCACCATGATTGCCACTGATTGTACCAGAGCAGATTGAGTTAACAAGCCATGGCGCAAAAATTGCGCTTTGCTATTGATCGCAAAGGTTGTTTTAGTGCGCATTTTGGCTTAGATTGTTGCCTGGGAAATTTCTAAAAATCCAACAAGGGATATCAGATGTTTGCAGCAGTGGCTCGTTGGCCTAAACAACGCTGGCCTTGGGTAGTTTTATCATTGAGCGCACTGACCTTATTGTTAGTAGCGTTGTATTTCCAGTATGGAATGTCGTTGGGTCCCTGCACCAAGTGTGTTTATCAGCGTTTCGCAATCGTCGGTATTTTCTTGGCTGCTTTGGTTGGTCTTTGGGGCCGCGATGCAGCGTTTTTGCGCTGGAGTGCTTATATTGGCTGGTCTGTCGCTGCAGGCTGGGGTTTGAAAATTGCGCATGATCAGGTGTTGATTGAAGAACTGGTTAAAAACGGCGGATTTTCGACGTGTTCTGTGTTTGCCGAGTTCCCAAGCTGGTTGCCGCTGGACAGTTGGCTACCGATGATTTTTAACCCAACGGGTATCTGTGGCGAAGCTGCCTGGCAGTTCCTTGGGTACTCGATGCCGTTCTGGATGCGGATTGTATTTGGGGTTTATTTAGCTATTGCTTTGGTGGTGATGGCCAGTCAGCTGAAAAAACACAAATACAACCCATACGACTAAGCATCTGCTGCCAAAAAAAAGCGCCAAATCCGGCGCTTTTTTTAGCTCTTAACTTTTCGCTTAGCTCACGATAGCGAGCAATTCGACATCAAATACTAAAGCGCTGAATGGGGCAATCGATCCGCCTGCGCCGCGCTCACCATAAGCCAGTTGGTGCGGGATGTATAAACGGTATTTTGAACCCACCGGCATCAATTGTAACGCTTCAGTCCAGCCGGCAATCACCCCACCTACCGGGAATTCAGCTGGCTGACCACGATTATAAGAACTATCAAACACAGTGCCGTCGATTAAGGTACCATGGTAGTGAGTACGCACGGTCGAAGCGCGGGTTGGCTTCTCGCCATTGCCTTGAGTTAATACTTCATATTGCAGACCAGACGCGGTCACCACAACGCCTGCTTTTTTAGCATTTTCAGCCAGGAAAGCTTCACCGGCACCAGCGGCTAATTTTGCTTGCTCAGCTTGTGCTTCCTGCATCCGGGCACCGATAACTTCAAAAGCAGCACGGATTTGATCTTCTGAAACTTCCGGCTCATCGCCATAAAAAGCAGCAGCCAAACCCGCAGCAACGGCTGCAATATCCAAACCATCAAACGGGTTATCAGCCAGTTGCTGGCCCATTTGCAGACCGATGCCATAACTGGCGTGTTGTTCAAGCGTGGTAAATGTCGACATAAATAATCACTTCTGTGATGCGCCATCAGGCGGCGGTTAAAATCGGACTTCGCTATGAACCATCTTGGCAGCAGATTGGAGGCGGTATCAGCCGAATCACCCTGTGAAGCTCAGCTGCAACAGGTTGTCGTGGCCACCGAACCCGCTCTGCACTCATGTTGGTCATAGCGAAAGCCCCTGGATCAGCTCATGCTAGCGGAATCCGCTGATTTTGTCTTGCAGGAACTTACTGCTCAGCAGGACAACTGCTGTAAATGCTGCCAAATATCACGCACCAACAACTGATCGTGTTCGTTGAGCTCTCCGGCGACGATCGCCTGCTCCAGACTCTGTTGCACTTGCTGTTGTAACTGGTCCACACCAAAAGGTTGTTCCTGTAATTGCAAAGTTCCGACAGCTAAATCGATATGACCGCGTAAATAGCCAGCGGCGAATAATTGATCATCGCTTGCCGTTGCAACGCTTTGGTCAAAATAGTCCGCCATGGCGCTGATATAGGTTTCAGTCTGTTGCATAATTAATCCTCAAATCCAAGACGGTACATCACGTAGTCATTGTAACCACAAAGCACTTTCATCATCCCCTGCAGTTCATGATCCAGCGCCGCATCACCGCTATCACTGATTAGCGGCCGTCCGTTTAACTGTTGCAATTTGGTTTTAGTTGCGACCAGCTGAATATTGTCACGACCGATCTGCCGGATCACCGTGGGTGACAATTGCTGATTGCCACGGCCGAAGATGTGCCCCTGGCCGCCAATTAAGGTGATCAGCAGTTTGGTCGCTCCGGGTTTTATCAACCTCTGTAACTGAGATGCGGTGACATCAGCTGCAATTAATTCACCATTTTCGACCACATCGACCCCCAGCAACGTATTGGGAAGGCCAAGCTCAGCCATGACCGCGGCGATCGTGCTGCCGGATCCCATGACATAACGTGTATCAGGATCCATCTGGGCAACCACATAGGATGCTAAGTCATCCAGCACCAACTCCTCAGACTCTTTGCCGGAGGATTTCACGCTCTGCACATACCGCAATTCCGTAGGGATTTGCATCTGGCCAAAACGTTTCGCTCTGACGGAACCTTGCCGAAACGCGGCTTCATCGATATCCATCACCTGCGCTTCCTGCACAGAGACCAATTCGCCTTGAATCATTTGCGCGACCACTTTGCCGGCGGCCGCTGGCGTGATGGCATAAACACCGGAATGAATTTTACAGCCGGCAGGGATCCCAAGCACGGTGGTCTGTGTGTCAACAACGCTACAGATGTTGCGTGCCGTGCCGTCACCACCGGCAAACAGCAATAAATCGATGCCTGCAGTCGCTAAACAGCGGGCAGCAGCTTCGGTATCGGCGGCCGTGGATGGCTCACTCGAACTTTGATAAACCACAGTAACCGCAAAACCAAGTTCACGGGCCAAATCTTCACCCATCAGACCAGCCACGGTCAGAATCTGCACCTGCGCTTTGAACGGAATTAACTGATCAAGTGCCGCTTTTGCGCGCTGTTGCGCCAAAGGTACAGCACCAAGGGCCAGCGCTTCTGCCGCGACACCGTCACTGCCTTTAAGTGCTACGCTGCCGCCAATGCCGGCCCAGGGGTTGATAATCAATCCCAATCTAAAAAGCGGTGGCTTGGCTTGAGAGGAAACATCAGACATACCAGAACACCCTGCAATATTTAAACCTGGTTTTACGGCGGATCGGCGAATTAAGCCAGCGGTCCCGGCCGTCAGAAAATAACGGCCGGCATTGTAACCATTGTGCCGAAGATTTCCCAGCGTCGCCCCTGACTATCGGTGTTCAACGCCCGTTCGTTGTCGGGGTCGCAGCAAAACAGTTTTGCTCAGCCCGTTGCATCAAGCCGCAGGCTGCTTTAGATTAGAAAATCATAATGAGTGGCCGGACCTGATGATGTCGTCGTTACCTGAAGTTTTTTCTACGCTGCGTCAAGCATTTAACGCAAAACCTTACCCGAATCTCACCGAACGTAAAGCGCAGCTTCTCGCCTTACGGCAACAATTACTGCAACATCAACCCGCATTACTGGCAGCGGCACGAGCAGATTTTGGGCAACGCGATGATAGCGAAACCCGCTTACTGGAGGTCATGCCATGCGTTAGCAGCATTGATTACAGCCTGAAAAAATTAGCAGGTTGGCTAAAACCGGCCCGGCGCCACGTGAGTTGGTTGTTTTTACCGGCGAAAAATTATGTGTGTTATCAGCCGCTGGGGGTTGTTGGCATTATTGTGCCTTGGAATTACCCGATTTTTTTAAGTTTGGGTCCCTTAATCACTGCGATCAGTGCCGGCAATAAAGTGATGGTAAAACTGTCTGAATTTACCCCGCATACCAATCAGGTGCTAAAAATGATCATCGAGCAAGCTATCGGCGATAGCGCAATGGTGATTGAAGGCGATGCGAAAATCGCTGCAGATTTTAGTCAGCTTCCATTTGACCACTTGCTTTATACCGGCTCAACTGCGGTTGGATATCAAGTGATGCGGGCGGCTTGCACCCATTTAACGCCAGTGACGTTAGAGCTTGGCGGCAAATCACCGCTGCTGATTGCGCCGGATATCGATGTACAAGCGATCGCAGATCGGATCCTGTTTGGAAAAACCGCCAACGCTGGCCAAACCTGTGTTGCGCCGGATTACTTGCTGGTGCCACGCGCGCAATTACAAGCGACGGTTAACGCGCTCATCCGACAATTTCAACAGTTTTATCCCTCAGAAACAACAGGTGCGGCCAATAGCCTGTATACCAGCGTGATCAATCAGCGGCATTTCGCCAGACTGTGCGGCTATTTAACCCAGGCGCATGCCCGCGGTGGCCAGATCATCAGCTGCGATGGCAAAGATTGGCAGCTACATCTGCAAAACCGCGAACGGCTGTTGCCGTTGCAACTCGTCATCGATGCCCCACTGGATTGTGACCTGTGGCAACAGGAAATTTTCGGCCCGTTGTTACCGATATTGCCATACGACGAAATCAGCGAAGCGCTGGAATTTGTGCGGCAACGTCCGCGGCCGCTGGCATTGTATCTGTTTAGTCACGACCGCCAGTTACAGCAACTTGTGTTACAACAGACCCACGCCGGTGGCGTCTGTCTGAACGAAACCTTATTACATGTTGGCCAGGAAGACTTGCCCTTTGGCGGAATTGGCCCTTCCGGAATGGGACATTATCACGGTCGCGAAGGATTTTTAACTTTTAGTCATGCCAAAGCCGTGCACCAAAAAGGTCGGATCAATAGCACCCGACTCGCCTATCCACACCTACGGGCAAAACTGCTGGACAAAGTGCTGAACTTGCTGCTGCGCTGATCTGAAACAACGCTGGCAACGCGTCGCTTATACCATGCGGGGGAATACTTTAAGGGGAATACTTTAAGGGGAATACTTTAAGGGGAATACTTCCGGGGCCTGAGTTGGACTCAGGCCCCGGCGGCGTTATCTGGCAGGCTGAATATTTTTAGGCAGACTCAATGCCAGGATCATCGAGATGACCGCACAACCAGCGCCCATTACAAAAGTAAAAGTGGCTCCTGCACCATCTTGCCAGGCCACTCCGGCGAAATAGGCGCCGACGGCGCCCCCCCCACCATAAATAACGCCAGCATACAGCGCCTGACCACGACTTCGTTGCTGGGACGGGAAAAACTGTTGAATGAACTGCATGGCACAGCTGTGCGCGATAGCAAAACTAAAGGCATGCAATAACATACTGGCCGCTAACAAGGTGCCAGAATCTGCTAAAAAAGCGACCATCAGCCAGCGCAGCGCGGTCAACCCATAGCATAGCCCCAGCAATTTTTGATAACTACGCCCCTTTAAAATCCGGCCAGCATAAAAGAATGCTACGATTTCCGCCGCCACTGCCAGAGCAATCAACAAGCCTGCATCACTGCCGCTGTAGCCTAAATCCCTGGTATATAGGGTAAAAAATCCATAAAACGGCGCAAAACTCATCTGCATAAAAAAAGCGCCGAGCATAAACTTGACAAAAGCACTATGGGTCCAGAGGGTACGAAACCGCAGCGGCGCTGTATCCGTCTGCGCAAGCAGCGGATATTTCGGCAACAACCATAAAGTGGCAAGCATCAACAACAAAAACAACAGCGCGCTGTGAGGCAACATCTGAGGTCCCGTTTGTTGAAACCACCAACCGCCCAGCATCACCAGCACAATATAACCAACCGAGCCAGCGGTTCGGACTTTGCTATAGCGCGCGGTATTGTTGTCTAAGTAATGAAAAGCTGCACTTTCCAGCTGTGGCAAAATGGCCGTCCAGCACAAACTATATAACGCAAGTCCGGCCACCAAAGGCCAATAGCCGCCCTGATAAAAGCTACTGAGCCAACCTAAAGTCGCCAGCACCGCGCCAAAACGCATCACGCCGATCGGATCACGCCGTCTCACCGCTAACGCCGCCCACAAACTGGGGCCCAGGATCCGCATGCCGGTAACTATCGCCAGCAACACGCCAATATCGTGGGAATTTAAACCGCGATCATCAAGAAATAAACCGATATAAGGAACAAACACCCCTAGCACGGCAAAGTAAGCAAAGTACGCCAGGCTCAGGGTGGATGCGGAAGATAATCTCACAAAAACTCCGGTGAAAAATGCGAACTATCGCACGTCAATAACGAAGCGCTGCCCCTTAACAACGAAGAGAACATGGAAGGAGTCTGCACCTCGGGGTCAGAGTCCGACTCTGCCCCTGAAAGTCACAACAGCATCAGTCGCCGCGGCTTAACCGGGCAATATCAGGCGTGGTCACACTCACCTGATGGTTTTGTGCCTGATGCCGTAAAAAGTGATCCATCAACACAATAGCCAGCATGGCTTCAGCAATCGGCACCGCCCGGATCCCGACGCAAGGATCGTGACGGCCTTTGGTCAGCATTTCCACCGGCTCACCGTGGGTATTAATACTCGCCCCCGGAATACTAATGCTGGATGTTGGCTTCAAGGCGATACTGACATGAATATCCTGGCCAGAGGAAATTCCGCCTAAAATGCCACCGGCATGATTTGCGGTAAAACCCTTTGGTGTCAGCGCATCGCGATGGGTTGAGCCCTGCTGTTCAACTACCGCGAAACCATCGCCGATTTCAACCGCTTTTACCGCGTTAATGCTCATCATCGCATGAGCAATATCGGCATCTAACCGATCAAAGACCGGCTCGCCCCAACCGACCGGCACCTTGCTGGCCACGACATTAATGCGGGCACCAACAGAATCTCCGGCTTTTTTCAAATCACGCATGAAGGTATCAAGCGCTGCCAGCTTATCGACATCCGGGCAAAAAAAGTCGTTCTGTTCTACCTGATCCCAATCCAACTTTTCAGCTTTCACCGGACCTAATTGCGCCAGATAAGCGCGCACTTCCACACCAAACCGTTGTTTTAGATATTGTTTCGCAATAGCGCCCGCCGCAACCCGAACCGCGGTTTCCCGCGCCGAGGAGCGCCCACCACCGCGATAGTCGCGGATACCATGCTTGTGCCAATAGGTATAGTCGGCATGACCCGGGCGAAATACATCTTTAATCGCTGAGTAATCCTGTGAGCGTTGATCGGTATTCTCGATTAACAAGCCGATAGAGCACCCTGTGGTCACGCCCTCAAACACCCCAGATAAAATCTTAACCACATCATCTTCACGCCGCTGTGTCGTGTAGCGGGACGTGCCGGGTTTACGCCGGTCTAAATCATGCTGGATAGCTTCTAAATCCAGCACTAAACCGGGTGGGCAGCCATCAATAATGCCACCGATAGCCGGGCCATGGCTTTCGCCAAAAGTTGTTAACCGAAACAAATCACCAATACTGTTACCCGCCATCGACTACACTCCGAAATAATGCTGATGCGCGACTAGTTGCGCTTTGGTCAGCGCAAAAACACCGATGCCGCCTTTGCTAAATTCAATCCAGTGAAACGGCACCTCGGGCAGTTGTTCCGCCAGGGCCACCATAGAATTCCCCACTTCACAAATCAGCACACCGTTGTCGGTGAGATGTTGGGCCGCTTCCCGTAAAATCTGTCTGGTCAGTTCCAATCCATCAACGCCTGAAGCTAAGCCAAGCTCAGGCTCATGCTGATATTCCTGGGGTAAATCGGCCATATCATCGGCATCGACATAAGGTGGATTGGTGACGATTAAATCATATTGCTGACCCGGTAAGGCACGAAAGCAATCCGATTGGATCGGGAAAACCCGGTGTTCCAGTCCATGCTGACTGATATTTAAATCCGCCACCTGCAGCGCATCTTCACTGATATCCACCGCATCGACTTCAGCTTCCGGTAAATAATGCGCACAGGCAATCGCAATACAGCCGGATCCGGTACAAAGGTCCAGAATACGGTGCGGTGGATTCACCGGAAACCAGGTCGCAAATTGTTGTTCAATCAATTCACCAATCGGTGAACGGGGCACCAGCACCCGCTCATCCACATAAAAGGGTAGCCCGGCAAAATAGGCCTGATGGGTCAGGTAGGCTGCTGGCACGCGCAAACTAATCCGTTGTTGTAGCAATGCCGCAAATTGATATTTCTCGCTGCGGGTTAACCGGGTTTGCAATAACGCAGGTTCGGCCAAATGGCTAAAATGCAGCGTGTGCGCCATTAAGACCGCAGCGTCATCCCATGGATTATCCGTGCCATGGCCGAAATATAAGTCGGCGGCATTAAACTGGCTGACCGCAAACCGCAACCAGTCGTGAATAGAATGTAAATCGGCGATCGCTTCGTCGATGATTTCAGCGCTCAGGGCAAAAGGTTCGTGTTCAGTCATTTATTTAACGTTGCTCTTTGGGTAGACTTGCGCACTATGAACAAGCCTAAGTTACCTAACGAAGAAGAAATCCGGCAGTTTCTCGATGCCATCGCTGGCGCACGGCCATTGGCGCAGGACAAGATACCGCCTGCCCGTCCGCCCCGCAACAAAAAAACATCCGTAAAGACGTCTGCAGAGCCTGAAACCCGGCATTTATTTTATTTCTCTGATGAATTTGAAGGCTATCGCCCAGAGGGTGCCACCATCAGCTATGTGCAGCCTGGCGAAGATCCACATCTGGCGAAAAATTTAAAACGGGGCGAGTTTCAACCGGCTGTGGTGCTGGATTTACATGGACTGACCCAACTACAGGCAAAACATGAGCTGGCCGGTTTGTTGAATTATTGTCAGCAGCAACATTTTAATTGCGCCTGTATTGTCCATGGCAAAGGTAGCGGCATTCTAGCTGGAAAAGTCCCAAACTGGTTGATCCAACATCCGAATGTACGTGCCTTTCATACCGCGCCAACACACTGGGGGCGGGACGGCGCATTACTGGTCCTTTTAAAAACGCCGGATAAAACAACAGAATTCCGCTAACGACATTGCGCGCACATGCCGCCGGACCAACCCGCACCAGCGGATGATTGAGCGCTTTGCGGCTTCTTTTTTTGCGGCATCAAGTGCCAGCAAAAATGCGGGTCGCCAACCGTCGCATCAGTGAACCGAAAGCCTTAACTGGCTGTAATTAGTTTTAAATCAGATGGAGCCATCCGCTCGAGCAGTTTGCCGGCGGCCGGCGGCCGGTAATCAATGCAGACCAGACCGGAAGTTTCAAAGACCGGCGCGCAACCAGCCTTGGTAAAGGTTTCAACCAGAAAACTAACCAGTGGCATATGCGACACCAATAAAAAACGGCTGTCTGGCGCTTGTTCCAGTCTGGCATTGATATAAAGCTGCACTTGGTGACAGTCCCCCTCGGGGACCAGCTCTGGCAGCATTTCAAATTGCGTCGCAGGCCCTTGATGTGCCAACATCAGCTCAGCGGTTTGCCGGGTCCGGACGAATGGGCTGCAGAGCACCCAATCGACGGTTTGATAATGTTGGGCCAGCCAATTCGCCATCTGGCTGACTTCGTCCCGGCCCTTGGCAGTTAATTGCCGTTGACTATCCTGACTGCTTTGTGGCTCAGCTTCGCCGTGCCGCATGATAACCAGATTGACCATTATGTACACCGTTGACAACTTCGCGCCCAACGCGAAAAGAGTGCGCTATGATAATGAAAGATTGCGGTCACAGTAACTGTTAATAAAGCATAAAATTTAAGCTTTATATTCCTATTCGATATGATGAGCAGCAGTTTTACTCGTCCAGATTTGCCATAACACGAGGCCTGAATTGAAAAAAAGCCATGTAATGCAAAGCCCTAACGATCATCGCTGCTATTTACCTCTGACCTTAGACAACGGCTTGCGCGTGCTATGCGTCGAACAGCCTGATGCAGAAAAAAGTGCCGCAGCCATGGCGGTTAACGTCGGCCATTTTGACGACCCAACCGATCGTGAAGGTTTAGCCCATTTCCTAGAACATTTGGTGTTTTTGGGCTCCAGAGAATTTCCGGAGGCTGGCAGTTATCAGCAATTTATTGCCGGTCATGGCGGCAGCCACAATGCCTGGACCGGCACCGAACATAGCTGCTTTTATTTCGATATTGAACATCGTTATTTTTCGCAAGGACTGCATCGTTTTGCCGACATGTTAGGCGCGCCGCTGTTCAGTGAAGAAGCCGTCGATAAAGAGCGGCAAGCAATTGAAGCCGAATTTTCAATGAAATTAAAAGATGACGGCCGGCGGATTTATCAAGCGCACAAAGAAAGCATTAACCCACTCCATCCGTTTGCTAAGTTCTCGGTCGGTAACCTTTCCACGCTTGACGACAGACCCGGGCAAACCGCGCAGCAAGCTGTTCGGGATTTTTATCAGCAACAATATAGCGCCAGCCGGATGACGCTGGTCATGGTATCGAACGCAACACTGGCTGAACAGCAACAGTGGGTTGAGCAATTTTTCCGGCAGCTGCCTGCGCATTTGCCACCGAAACCGTCGTTAACCCAGCCGCTCTACCTTGCCGAGCATTTGGGAATTCAGCTGAATATCCAACCCCATAAACCAACGCAACGGTTTGTCGTCAGTTTCGCTTTACCCGATATTCAACCCTGGTATCGATTTAAACTGGTGAGTTTCCTGGCACATTTGCTCGGTGACGAAGGTCCAGGCTCTTTGCTCAGTGGTCTTAAGGCCAAAGGCTGGGTGAATGCGATGAGCGCAGGGGGCGGTATTGATGGCAGTAATTACAAAGACTTTACGTTGTCTTTTGAGTTGATGCCTGATGGGATGCTGCATCAGGAACAAATCCTGCAGGAAAGCTTCAGTTACCTGGCTATGCTCAAACAACAGCCTTTCCCGGAACATTTATTTCGCGAACGGCAACAACTGGTGCACTGGAGTTTTATCTATCAGGAGCATAAAGCACCGTTGCAACTTGCCAGTGATTTGGCGGTCAACCTGCAGCACTATCCGGTTGAGGATTATCTGTTTGGTGATTACCGGATGGAGCTGCCACCAACAGCGCTTTATCACCAGCTGTTGAGCTATTTTAACGCCGGCAATTTACGCTTAATGCTGATTGCACCGCATGTACCGGTAGACCGACATGCCCGGTGGTATCACACACCTTACAGTCAAATTGCCGTGACCTCCGAACTGTTGCAACGCTTAGAGCAAACGACAGTGAGCTCAGACTACCGATTGCCGGATTTTAATCCTTACCTGGTGGAGAAACTGGAATTACTGGCCAGCGAAGCCACAATCGAGACCCCGGTCAAATATTTTGAAAATGAAGGATTAACGCTCTGGTTCAAACCGGATGCAGAGTTTCAATCGCCCAAAGGTCATATCTTTGTGCAGCTCACCTTGCCCAATACCGTACAGGATTTGACGCAGCTCGCCCTGACTAAACTCTGGCTTGAGCTTTTTCTGGATCAGGTCAATGAGCAATTTTATCCGGCGACCACAGCTGGCCTGCACTACAACCTTTATGTTCAACAACATGGTCTGACGTTGCATACCAGCGGACTATCCGGTAATCAGATTGCCTTAGTACGCGATTTACTGCAGCAATTGCCGAATCAGCGTTTCCGGCAAGAACGTTTTGTCGAAATGCAGCGGCAATTGGTTCAGCACTGGCAAAACACCGCCCGCAATAAACCCATCAGTCAGTTATTTAGTAAGTTGTCATCGTTATTACAGCCGTTTAATCCAGAGGCTGAGCAATTGGCCAGTCTACTTGCCGCGACCAGCTTTACCGATTTTGAGCGATTTAGTGCCGGCATCTTTGAGCTTGTCCAGCTCGAAGCCCTGATGCTGGGCAACTGGACAACACCCGATGTCGACGCCTTACAGCAACAATTATTACTCTGGCTGCAACAGGCGCCTGCAGTCTGCAAGAAGCTGCCAAAGCAAAACTTCAGCACCGCACAATTGGGTCCGGTGTGGTTGGAGTTGCCGATAAGTCAGGATGACCATGCGCTGGTCATTTATTTACCAGCACAGCAAAGAACGCCGTTGGATATGGCGTTGTTTATGTTAATGAACCACTTCATCTCGCCGGAGTACTTTCATGCGCTGCGCACCGAACAACAACTGGGTTATCTGGTCGGCACCGGTTATGTGCCGATGAATTTAAAACCGGGGATTGCCTTTTATGTGCAATCGCCCAAAGTTGCACCGGCAGATCTTTATTATGCGACCTTGATTTTCTATCGAAAATTTCTGGAAGAGCTGCCGGAACTGTCGCTGGAGGAATTTACTGAGTTAAAGCAAAGTCTGTTAAGTCAGATTAAAGAGCGTGATAACAGCTTAAGCAGCAGAGCGAAAAGAGTCTGGCTGGCGATTGGTCAGGGGGATCCGACATGCCAGCTGTCCAGCGAAATCCAACACCAGCTTGAACAGATTTCTTTGCTACAATTTACCAATTTTTGCTACACCTTGCTGGCACCTGAGTACGATGCCATCTTTTTGGCGACCGGCCCTGCTCCGCAGCACAGCCACATGCAGCAGTGGACCGTCAGGGAACTGACCAAACGGCTTAAATTGCAGCAAGAGGATGCCGGCTAACTGTCATCGATGTCGATTTGTTCCCCAAACGGGTTTAACCAAGCAGATTGGCTTTGACAGCGTTGGCAAATTTATATAATTTGTGATTAACAAACAGCCCCCGACGTGTAGATGTGTGAATAATAATAAGAAAATTGGCATCAACGCAGTTCTCAGCAGCCTGAGTCTCCTGTCGTTTCCAGGTTTTGCCCTTGATTGGCAAGGCACGATGCCTTACATCCTTTCTTCGATCTTATTGTTCTCTTTTGGCGCTTTATTGCTGGCGCATTTGTCGATCCTGAAAATGCGGCGATATCAAAACCGGCTGGAACAAAGTGAAGAACGATTACGACTGAGTCTGTGGGGAAGCGGCGATGAATTGTGGGACTGGAATATCAGCTCCGGTACTTTGTATCGCTCCAGCTCCTGGCAACACCCGGTCGAACTGAAACCTGAAACGAATCAATTTCCACCAAACCGCGAACAAATTCACCCCAACGATCTAGAACGGGTCACTGAACAGCTGTATCAGCATCTGGCCGGTACCTCCCCTTATTTCGAAGCCGCTTATCGTCTGCGCGCATCCGACGGTGGATGGGTCTGGGTATTGGACCGCGGTAAAGTGGTCAGTACCGATGCGGATGGCGTGGCAACACGGATGACCGGCACCTTAAAAAACATTCAGCTGTTAAAACACACTGAAGAACGGCTTGAATTATTTGCAAGGTGTCTGGAGAACATTTCGGACGCGGTGGTCATTTGTGATACCAACTTTATCGTCATTGAAGTGAATCATTCCTTTACCGCGATCACGGGGAAAAGCCGTGAGCAAGTTATTAAAAAACCATTTGATTTGGCCATGTATCCAAACCGCTTTTTGCAAGAAATCGGCGTCGTACTGCAAACGCAAGGGGTTTGGCAAGGCGAGATCCAGGATCAGCGGATCGGCGGCGAGGTTTATCAGGCCGAGTTAAATTTCGACGTGGTGAAAGACGATCATCAGCAAATCACCCAATACGTGGCCGTCTTCTCTGATATCTCAGAGCGTAAACGCAAAGAAGCCGAACTGAGCAGGCTCGCTAATTCCGATACTTTGACCGGCTTACCAAACCGGGCCTTGTTCTCCGCTGAATTAAGCCGCTTAGTCGAGCGCGAAGTAAAACATGCCTTGTTGGTGTTCGACTTAGACAACTTCAAGAAAATCAACGACTCATTGGGCCATCAGTTGGGCGATTCATTGCTGGTCAAATTAGCAGAACGATTGACCGTGCTGACCAGGCAAAAAGAACGATTGTACCGGCTGGGTGGCGATGAATTTGCGATCCTGCTGGAAAATACCAATGACATCCACACCATTACCTCAATGGCGAAAGAGTTGATCAAACAGATTAATTTGCCATTTTTTATCAGCCAGCACGAACTGGCAATCACCAGCAGTATCGGTATTGTGCTGTACCCAGAAGACGGTACCGATCCGGAAGCGCTGCTGCGCAACGCTGACACCGCGATGTACCATGCAAAAAATGATGGCGCCAACCGATATCTGTTCTTCAATGACTCGATGAACAAATTGGCGGTCAAACGTCTGCAACTGGAAAACCTGATCCGACATGGTTTAAAAGAAGATTATTTTACCGTGTATTACCAACCAAAAATGGATATTCTGAGCGGGCAATTGGTCGGCATGGAAGCGCTGGTGCGCTTTATTACACCGAAGCGTGGCTTAATCAGTCCGGCTTCTTTTATCCCGGTATCTGAAGAAACCGGCCAGATTGTTGAAATCGGCGAAGTGGTGTTGCGCAAAGCCTGTATGGACGTCAAGCGCTGGATTGATCAGGGGTTATTTCATGGCCGGGTTGCAGTCAACTTATCAGTGAAGCAATTTATGCTGCCCTATCTGTGCGAACAAATCGATGATGTACTGCAACAAAGCGAACTGCCTTCTTATCACCTTGAATTAGAGATCACCGAAGGGACTGTCATGCAATCGCCGAAGATGGCGATTGATACAATGAAGAAATTACGCGCCAGAGGCATCCATCTGGCGATGGACGACTTCGGCACTGGCTATTCGTCACTGGCTTATCTGAAACAGTTCCCGTTAAATACACTGAAGATTGATAAAGCCTTTATTGATGATATGAACACCGCCCGGGGCCGCAATATGGTGGATACTATTGTGACCATCGCCCACAACCTGAGCCTGACGGTCGTCGCTGAAGGGGTTGAGTATGCCGAGCAGTTGCAACAACTAAAGCAGCTACGTTGCGAAATCATTCAGGGCTATTTCTACAGCAAACCGCTATCTGCCGCAGATTTCACCCAATTTCTAAAAGATCAAAAGCAGAACAAACCCAAACTGGCGGCAGTGCCACTGGCGCTTTGACGAACCGCCAGTTACGGGATCTTCACCATCTCCCTGGCGTACGTTTCAAAGCTAATAGCAACAGCAATAAAAAAGGAGCCTCAGCTCCTTTTTTACTTTACCAGACTATCCAAACTATCCAAACTATCCAAACTATCAGCGTCCACCGCACTTCAAAGTCTGGCGCACGACAAGTGCGTTAAGAGTTGCGATCCGGGTCAATTCCCTGACGAATTTTCTCCATTCGCTCCTGATGATTCAGCCACATCTTTAAAGCACCGACTCCAATGCCTGCAAGTGGAATTAAAAATACTAAAACACCCGGATTTAATAATTTTGAGAAAAACTCGTCCAACCTCAACTCCTTCTAAGGCAGTCAACGCCTTAAGTCTGATATTTTAATCGTTGTCAGTCTCAACAAAAGAGAAGTCATCGCTACCATCGGCAATACGCTTTTTGCCAAATACGGTATGAAACTTTTTCTTCTCCTGGACATTTTTTTTATACTTGATCCAGACCTTTTCGAAACTGGATTCAGCTTCCGCTTCACCACGGCAAACCTGAATAAAACGTTGCTCTTCAGCGCTTGTTGGCTGGCGGGTTCCATCTTCCAACTCCAGCATCGCTGCACCATGTTTCTCAAGCAGATTACCCTCTGCCAGCGTAAAACGCCCTGACCGCGTAAACCCTTTAGGAAAGTTGCGGTCATCAAAAAAGCGACGTTTAGCCACAAAACTTTGCTGCATCACTTTTTTCCCCTGATCTCGTTGAATCTAAAGCTATCCCAATTAAACTGTGCGGAGTATGGTAAACAAAATTCCGATCGTAAAACAAATATTTTTTATGGTAACGAGAAAAATTGATAAGGATCCGCTTTGGATACTGAGCTGTTAAAAACCTTTCTGGAAGTCCAAAAAACCCGTCACTTTGGCAAAGCCGCCGACAATCTGTATCTGACCCAGTCCGCCGTCAGCTTCCGCATCCGGCAACTGGAACAAAGTCTCGGGGTGAGCTTATTTAACCGATATCGCAACAATATCCAACTGACCACTGCCGGCGAAATGCTGTTACCCCACGCCCAAGCGGTGCTGAGCGCTATTGCTTCAGCCAAGCAACAGCTGGCGATGAACTTTCATCCAGAGCGAACATTACAGCTGGGGATTAGCCCTGAATTGAGTGTGCTGTTTGCTGAGCCAGCGTTTAACCAGGCAGTAAGCCTGGAACAGAACTGTCAATTGCAGTTTATTCCTACCGACTTGCTGTGTCGTCAGCCACAACTGGCGCCAGATGGCATCGTGTTGCTGGGGCAGATTGATCTAGAAATGCCACAATGGCAGCCACTTTGTTTAGGGTATCTTGAGTTCGTTGCGGTAAGTGCAACAGGTGATGAGGCTGCCTCAGAGGCTTCATTGGGGTTGGCAAAGCTGCCACGTCTCATGCAAAACGCGGTTCGTTTTTGTAGTCCACAGCCAGAAGTGGTGCTGAATTGGCTGCTGGCGAACAACGCCTGCGCCTATCTACCTTCGTGCCTGGTGGAGCGTCATCTTCTAACGCAGCAACTTCAGCGGTTGCCTTACCCCGGGTTCAGGATTCCGGTGTGGGCATACAGTCCTGCGGAAGCCACTTGGCCGGATGCATGGCGACTTCACTTAGAAAGCAGCGCTACGTTGCTGAGCGAGGCTTAAGGCCGGAACCAGACGATGCCATGCCCGAGAGCTTTGCGCAGCGCCAGACGCTTGTGGCTTTGAAATAAAGGTAACGCCAATGGCCCCACCAGAGCCCCCGCCAACACCCATGGCGTCGATTTGAGTCCAGCGCGTTTAGACAGGACATAAAACCAGCCACTGAACAGCGGCGATAACAATAACAACAACATCATCTGGCCTTATGCAAAAAAAGAGCCGCATTATAGCAGCTCTTTTTCCGGCCTTCAGCTGTTGCTGCGGTGAATCAGCAGCTTTTAATAGAAGGTTTTTCCTTGCTCTGCCATTTGCAGTAATAAGGCACTGGGGGCAAAACGACTGCCATGCTGAGCCTCATACCGCCGCAGATCCGCAACTAAGGTGGTCGTCCCCATGGCATCGATATAACGGAACGGTCCGCCGATAAAAGGAGGGAACCCGATGCCAAAAATAGCACCGATGTCACCATCGCGAGCGGAAGCGATAATCCCCTCTTCCAGACAACGTACGGCTTCGTTCAACATCTGCACTAAACAACGATTGCTGATTTGCTCCGTACTCAACCGGCCAGCGCTTTGCACACCTAACAGGCTATAAACTGCGGTATCCACTTCTTTTTTGCCTTTTTTAACGCCAGCACCATACCGGTAAAAGCCCTTTTCGACTTTTTTACCTTTACGACCGTCTGCGATCAGCTTATCGAAAGCGGCAGGCGCTTTAAAACGCTCGCCCAACTCCCGTTCCAGAATCGGCGAAATTTTTGCGCCCACATCAATACCGACTTCATCGAGCAGGGTAATCGGCCCCACCGGAAAGCCGAATTTGGTTAAAGCCTTGTCCAGCTTTTCAACCGGCTCGCCTTCAAGCAGCAAATTTGCTGCTTCATTCATGTACAAAGCGAGAATACGGTTGACGTAAAACCCGGCACCATCTTTCACCACAATCGGTGTTTTGCCTTGTTTGCGGGCAAAAGCCACGGTGGTTGCGATGGTTTGGGCTGAGGTCTTTTCATGGGCGATAACTTCCACCAGCGGCATTTTATCGACCGGTGAGAAATAATGCAGACCAATCACATTCTCTGGACGCGCAGCTAAAGCGGCAATCTGTGCGATCGGTAGCGAGCTGGTATTGGAGGCAAAAATCGTGTTTTCGTGGCAATGCGTTTCTATATCGCGCACCATTTGCTGTTTCAGTGCCAGATCTTCAAACACTGCTTCGACGACGATATCCACATCATGAAAACCGCTGTAATCGGTGCTGCCGGTGAGCAGCGCCATCTGCTTTTGCATTTCTGTACGGCTGATATACCGACGCTTAAATTTTTTCTGCAGCAGGCTGTAACTATATTTCAGCGCATTACCAATGCCTTGTTGATTGATGTCCTTGATCCGAACAGGGATCCCGGCTTTGCCCGCGGTCACATTGGCAATTCCACCGCCCATCAGTCCACCGCCAAGCACTGCAGCTTTTTTCACTTTAGCGCCTTTGACATCGCCAGCGCCCGACTCTTTTTTCATCTGAGTGGTTGCAAAAAACAGCCCGCGTAACGATTTGGAAACTGCAGTCATGCAAAGCTCGCCAAACGCATTGGCTTCGACTTGCAGACCCCGCGCTATCCCGCCGTCCACACCGGCCTTGATGGCTTCAATTATTTTCAACGGTGCCGGATAATGTCCGCCGGTTTTACTCAGGGTCTGCTTTTCTGCCTGACTGAATAAAATGCCGCGGCCAAGCGCGGTAAATTCGAGCAACTGGCCCATCAGCGGCAATTTCACCGCTTTGCGTTCCGGTTTACCGGCAAGCGCCATTTTCACCGCGGCGGTCAGCAAAATGCTTTTCGGCACCACCGCGTCCACTAAACCGGCTTTTTTGGCCTGAGCTGCGCGCAGTTGTTTACCGGTCAGCATCATATCCAGTGCTTTTTGCAGACCCACCAATTTTGGCAAGCGTTGGGTGCCGCCGCTACCAGGCAGCAAACCCAGCTGCACTTCCGGCAACCCTAACACGGTTTTGCTATCGTCAGTTGCCACCCTGCCGTGACAAGCCATCGCCAGTTCCAGACCTCCGCCTAAGCATGGACCATGAATGGCGGCAATCAGCGGGATGTTGAGCGCTTCGAGCTGACCAAACATCGTTTGCCCCATCGCAGCAATGCTGGTTGCTTCCTGCGCGGTGCTGCAATTGTCGAGCATGCTGATATCCGCACCGGCGATAAACGAATCTGGTTTCCCGGAAATAATCACCAAACCTTTAATATTTTTATTGCTACGAATTTCATCCAGCAGGCTTTTAATTTCATCTGCAAACGCAGCTTTCAGCACATTCATGCTTTCGCCAGCCACATCCATCGTAATCACGCCGACGCCATCTTCCCGCAGCGCCAGGCTAAAAGTTTTTGCTGTTGTTTCTGCCATTGTTACATCCGTCATTATTCAGTCTCCACGATCATCGCCGCGCCAAGGCCTCCTGCGGCGCAAGCTGTGGTTAAACCAATACCGCCGCCACGGCGATTTAATTCATTTAACGTTTGCGTAATTAACCGCGTGCCCGTGGCGGCAAACGGATGACCATAAGCCAGAGATCCGCCATTGACGTTGAATTTATCCATATCAATCTCGCCGATAGCCTGAGAGCGACCTAACTTCTCTTCCGCGAATTTCTTGCTGCCGAACATTTTCATATTCGCCAGTGCTTGTGCTGCAAATGCTTCGTGCATTTCAATTAATGTTAAGTCGTTGAGCGTCAAACCGGCACGTTCTAAGGCAATTGGCGTGGCGTAAGAAGGGCCCATCAACATATCTTCCCAAACGTCAATCGCGGCAAAAGCATAACTTCTGACATAACCCAAAGGTTTGTATCCAAGTGCTTTGGCATGGCTTTCCGGCATCATCAGTACCGCAGAAGCGCCATCCGTCAGCGGCGTGCTGGTTGCCGCAGTCACAGAGCCATATTGGCGATCGAAGACCGGTTTCAATTTACTGTAGGATTCTAGCTTTGAGTCCTTGCGGATATTGTTATCCATCTCCAGATATTTGTTATAAGGCTCGACATGCGCAGTCATCACTTCATCTTTCAGCCAGCCCTGCGCCCAGGCATGCGCGGCCAGAGTGTGAGAACGATGTGCCATTGCATCTTGATCGGCCCGGCTGATACCGTGCGACTTGGCCATCTGCTCGGCGGTATCGCCCATCGACAAACCTGTGGTGTATTCGGCAACTGCAGGCGGCACCGGCAATAAATCTTTTAAACCCAAACGACGGAAAATGGCCAGCTTCTGGCCAAAGGTTTTAGCTTTGGTTAAATCAACCAAAGCGCGGGCCAGCGCCTTGCTCACGCCTACCGGTAATACAGAGCTGGAATCGGCGCCGCCGGCAATCGCCACTTTACTCACCCCTGCCATCATGGCTTCAGTGACGCTGACCACGGACTGGAAGCTGGTGGCACAAGCCCGGGTCACGCTAAAACCATCGGTATGCACATTCATGCCGGTGCCCAGTACGATTTCGCGCGCAATATTCGGCGCTTCCGGCATCAGCACAACTTGACCATAAACCACCTGATCAATTAATTTGGCATCGAGTTCGCTTCTGATCATCAGTTCATTGACCACCAGCTTGCCGAGATCCAACGCGGATACACCATGAAATTCGGTGGCTTGTTTGGCAAATGGCGTGCGTAAACCGCGGACTATCGCAATCCGGTCCCCTTGACGGGTGGTTAATTTAATCTGGCTGGTCATAGTGATCCTCTTATTGTGAACTCTGGTACAGGTCTAATTTTCGTCGCGCGCAACACAGGTCTGACCTGTAGTTTTTTTGATTGTAACGAGAGATCTGCAAAATTAAAACACTTGTTTTAATGAAGGCCGGACCTTATATCCAGACTCAGGTGTTAGCCTAGTCGTTTTTGCGCCAAAACGCTTGAAAAATAGCCATTAATTTCAAACGAATAACTTTAGAAGAGTGCTGCTGTGAACGCTTTTAACCGGTTAAAAACTTATTTAGATTCGCAGGTTCTGGGTCAGCCAGCCCTGACCGAGGGCATCTTACTGGCGCTGTTGGCGAATGGCCATCTGCTGGTCGAAGGGCCACCGGGTCTGGCGAAAACCCGCGCCGTGAATGCCCTGGCGCACGGCGTCGAAGGCAGTTTTCACCGGATCCAATTCACCCCGGATTTATTACCCGCTGATTTGACCGGCACCGATATTTACCGACCGGAAACCGGTAAGTTTGAATTCCAAAGCGGCCCGTTATTTCACCATATTATCCTCGCCGACGAAATCAACCGGGCGCCGGCCAAGGTACAATCGGCGTTGCTTGAAGCCATGGCGGAAAAACAAATTACCGTCGGCCGCCAAAGCTATAAATTACCCGAGTTGTTTCTGGTCATGGCAACGCAAAACCCACTAGAACAGGAAGGCACCTACCCCCTACCGGAAGCCCAGCTGGACCGCTTTTTATTACACCTAAAAGTTGATTATCCGGATGCAGCGACCGAACTGGCTATTTTAAAACTGACGCGTGGTGAAGCACTGGATGTCGCAACGGATGATCCGGTTAGGATCACCCAGAGCGAAATTTTCGCCGCCCGCAAGGCCATCTTACAACTGCATTTTGCGCCAAGCCTGGAACAATACGTGGTCCAACTGATTATGGCGACCCGCAAAGCCGCCAGTTATAGCGCGCAATTGGCACGCTGGATTGGCTATGGTGCCAGTCCGCGGGCAACCATTGCGCTGGAACGTTGTGCCCGGGCCAAAGCCTGGTTAGCAGGCCGTGATTTCGTCACACCGGACGATGTACAGGCCGTGTTTCATAATGTGGTGCGTCATCGTCTGTTACTGACCTATGAAGCTGAAGCGGAAGGGATCAGTACTGATGCGGTGCTGGATGAAATTCTGCGCCTGGTCCCCGTTGCCTGAACAATCTGAATCGAGCGAACATGGAACAGCACGCAAAAATCCGGCAGTGGCTGGCACAACTACACTGTGACGGCAGCCATCTGGAATTGAAACAATTGCTGCGCTATCAGCGGCATACCCAACTGTTTGATCTAAGCCCGGCACAGACGATTCAAAGCAAGCTGGCCGGCAGTTATCTGGCCAAAAGTAAAGGCCGCGGCATGGAGTTTGATGAAGTCCGGCATTACCAGACCGGTGATGACGTCCGGACGATCGACTGGCGCGTGACCGCCCGTACCGGCAAAGTGCACACGAAATTATTTCGGGAAGAAAAAGAACGGCCGGTATTTATTCTGACGGATCTGAATCATTCAATGCAGTTTGGGTCCACCTTGCTGTTAAAGTCGGTGCAAGCTGCCCATCTGGCGGCGTTAATCGCCTGGCATGTAAAGAAAAGCGGCGACAAACTCGGTGGCCTGTTATATCACCAACAGCAAATCCGCGAATTAAAACCCGCCGGACGCAGTATCGCGGTATTACGGTATTTACACCAGTTAATTGAGCTCCAACAGCAATCTCTAAAGTGGGTGCAACAACAGAGCCAGCAACCACAGCCCACTGAACTAAAAACCATCGATTTGGCGACCGCCCTCGGTCAATTACGTCGGCTGGCCCGTCCCGGCAGTCTGTTGTTTATTATTTCTGATTTTCAACAACTGGATGCAACCTGCCTGCGTCATTTACAAGCGCTGCGGCTGCATAACGAAATACGGATTTGTCAAATCAGCGATCCGCTGGAGCTGAAACTTCCGGGTGACGCCAGCGGCATTGCCAAAGTGTCGGATGGTCAAAAAGAGGTCAGTCTGGAATTGTCCGCCACTTCACTGCAACGCGACTATCAAAGACAGCAACAGGCGTTTCGTCAACAGCTACACCAGCACTGGACTCAACTTGGCTGTCGTCACTGGCATTTTAGCGCCAGTGAACCTTTACTCGATCAATTCAGCGGGAGGCCACATGGCGAATTCGAACGCCGCTAGTCCCGCAACAACACAAGCCACGGTGCCGGGATTGGCTGATATTCAGGAACCCCTGCTCGGCAACGATTGGTACCTGGCGCCGGGCTGGCTGGTCGTGATGCTGATCGTGCTGGGGCTGATTGTTTATGTCGGTTATCGCCTCTGGAACTATCATTTACAACAAAAACCGCTGCGCTTTACGCTGGCTGAGCTCGCCAGGCTTGATTTGAATAGCGCCGACGCGCCGGAGCAAATCACCACTTTGCTTAAACGTTTGCTGATGACCAAAATACCGGGCCATCCTGCGCTGACATATAGCGGTTCGGCCTGGCAGCAGTTTTTAATCAGCAGTTTACCACCCAAGATCACACCGACAGCGCCTTTGCCCGATCTGATGACATTACATTATCAGGCTTCGCCATCGGCCGAAGATATCCGCCTTTATGCAACTTTTGCCGCGTTTTGGCTGCAAAAAGTGAACCTCAATCGGTTGGGAGCCAGCCATGTTTGAACTGACTTGGCCTTGGCTATTGCTGTTGCTGCCGCTACCGCTGCTCATTAAAAGCCGCCAGGCCCCTGCCACGGCAGGTCTGTTATTTCCGCCCCTGGCAAGGGCGGCACAGCAGCATGCGGTGGGCATTCACCGACAGCACAAACCCAAACATGCGGTGTTGTGGTTGATCTGGGCGCTATTGGTGCTCGCTGCAGCCCAACCCAAATGGCTTGGCGATCCGGTCAGCATGCCCCAACAAGGCCGCGATATGATGTTGGCGGTCGATTTATCCGGTTCGATGAATATCAGCGATATGGTGATTGATGGTCAGGCCTTTAACCGGCTGGACGCCGTCAAATATGTACTGGGACAATTTATTGAAAAACGTCAGGGCGACCGGCTGGGCCTGGTGCTGTTTGCCGATGCCGCCTATCAGCAAACCCCGTTGACTTTTGACCGTAAAACCGTGCAACAAATGCTGGACGAAGCGGTGCTTGGACTCGTCGGTCAGCGCACCGCCATCGGTGAGGCAATTGGACTGGCAGTTAAGCGATTTAATACCTACCCCAGCTCGAACAAAGTCCTGATTTTATTGAGCGATGGCGCCAACACCGCGGGTCAAATTCAACCCCGTGAGGCGTTGAAACTGGCCAAAGCAGCCGGCGTTAAAATCTACACCGTCGGCGTGGGTGCAGAACAAATGGTGCAACAAGGTATTTTCGGCCCGCAAATCATCAATCCTTCTGATGATTTGGATGAAAAGCTGCTTACCGAATTAGCCGCTGAAACTGGTGGCCGATATTTCCGCGCCCGGGATTTAAAAGAACTGGCCCAAATTTATCAGCTATTGGACCAACTTGAACCGATAGAGCGGGATCAGCTGACCTACCGGCCGCAACAAAGCCTGTTGCATTGGCCATTGCTGCTGGCATTGCTTCTGACAAGCCTGGTGTGGCTGTGGCAATTCCCCTGGTCGGGTTGGCGCAGTAGGAGGACCTCCTGATGTTGTTTGATCTGCACTGGTTAAGACCCATTTGGCTGTTATTACTGCCCGTGGTGACGTTGCTTTGTTATCTGGCCTGGCGATTCCGGCGGGAGCCAAGCCCCTGGCAACAGCTGTTGGCGCCACACCTGCAACCAAGCCTGATCACCATTGAGCAACAGCGTCGTCAGCGCCGGCCTTTTATAGTGGCCTGGCTCAGTCTGATGTTACTGGTGATCGCAGCGGCGGGGCCAAGTATCACCAAGCTGCCGCAACCGGCATTTCAGCTGCAGCGGGCCACTGTGTTGATCTTGGATATGTCGTTATCCATGCTGGCTACCGATGTCAAACCGGATCGAGTGACTCAGGCTCGCTTTAAAGCATTGGATTTTGCCAGTCAGCTGAGCGAAGGTGAGCTGGCGCTGCTGACCTTTGCCGGAGATGCCTATGTGATCTCCCCACTGACGCCTGATCATAATAATATCAAATTGTTACTGCCGGACCTAAAACCGGAAATCATGCCGGTACAAGGCTCAGATGTGCAAAGCGCATTAACGCTGGCCGGGCAATTATTAAGCCAAGCCGGTTATCCTAAGGGCGATATCGTGCTGATTACCGATGGCTTTTCCCAGCAGCATTTTATGCAGCTGCGGCCGCTGCTGGACCAGTTTCCGCACCGAATTTCAGTGCTGGCCGTTGGTACTGCAGATGGTGCACCAATCAAACTCAGCTCCGGTGAGTTACTCAAAGATCAGCAAGGCAGTATTGTCATTCCCAAAGTGCCGCTCAGTCAGTTAAAACAACTGGCAACGCTCACCGGTGGCGTCTACGTACAAAACAGCTTTGATCTTTCTGATGTCCAGACCTTATTAACGCAAACACCGCTGGAACTTGCTGATCAAACCAACACAGAAAGCAAAATCACCGGCGACGAATGGCAGGATGCCGGCGTCTATCTGTGCTGGTTGTTACTCCCCTTGGCGTTGTGGCTTGGCAAACGCAGTGCGGTGTTAACTTTATCTGCGTTCTTAATGCTGCCACCGCCAACTCAGGCGCTGGAGTGGCAGAATTGGTTTAAAAGCCGCCAGCAACAGGCGCAGGAAGCTTATCAGCAGCAAGATTACCAACAGGCGATTGAAAAATTTGACCAAGCCATCTGGCAAGGGAATGCCGCCTATCGCGCCGGCGACTTTGCCGGAGCAGAGCAATTTTACCGGCAAGACCCCAGTGCCAGCGGTCAATTTAATCTTGGGAACAGTCTGATCCAGCAGCAAAAGTATCAGGAAGCCCTGGAGGCCTATCAACAAGCTGCAGCTAAACAGGCCGATTTACCTGGTCTGCAGCAAAATATTGCCTTGGCGGAACAACTGTTAAAGCAGCAGCAAGAACAACAGCAGCAACAGCAAGGCGGCGACGGGCAATCCGGACAATCTGATCAGCAGCAATCGGAGCAGTCACAGGCGTCGGAGAACGAACAGTCATCGTCTGATCAGCAGCAAGGTCAGAATGAGGGTCAGCAAACGGGTGATCAGCAAGCTGAAGACGGGCAAGAAGGCGATCAGCAGGGTGAGCAGCAAGCTGCGGACAACGCGGCGGATAGTGAACAACAAGCGGCCGAAAATAATGAAACATCGGCAGAGCAGCAACCGCAACAGCGAGCCGAATCCGGGCAACAAACCGAAGCAACTGACCCGACTGAACAACAAAAAGCGATTACTGAAGCCTGGCCCAATGCGACACCAGAGCAGAGTCAGCAACTGGATGGTCTGATGCGCAAAGTGCAGGATGATCCATCGCTATTGTTACGGAACAAAATGCTGCAGGAATACCAAAAGCGCCGGCAGCAACGCTTACCCAAAGGAGCTCAGGAAGAATGGTAACGATTTTCAGCAAGGTCGGTGGCTGCCGTCAATTGCCGCGTCTTGTGTTGTTACGCCGTTTCTGGCAAGGCCTGTTGTGCTTGCCGCTGCTGTTGCTGTTGACGACAGCCCAGGCCGCGACCAGTCTGAACGCGCGGGTCGATAAAAATCCGGTGATGTTGGGCGAGGAATTAAGGCTGTCTGTTCAGGTCGACGAAAAAGTCAGCGGCAATGCCATAGATTTCAGCGTACTGGCCACCCATTTCCGGGTCGGCCCTCCTGCGATCAGTCAGAGTATGCAAATCATCAATGGCCAATCTAGCCAAAGTACCATCTGGCAGTTGAGTCTGTTTGCCAAAACCACCGGCACCTTTGAAATACCGGCCTTTACCGTTGGCGGCGTGAGTAGCTCGCCGATCAGTGTCGAAGTGCTCCCTGCCGGGCAGCAAGGCTCAGACAATCAAGTGTTGTTTATCGAAAGTCGACTCAGCCAAACCGAACTTTTTGTACAGCAAATGGCTTATTACGAAGTAAAAATTTACTTTAGCGGCGATCTGCAACGCGGCAGTCTGAGCCAGCCAGAGTTGCCGGACACCACCATCGAACAGGTCGGCAAAGATAGCGAAGGCTCGGAACTGGTCAATGGCATTCGTTACCAGACCATTACCCGCCGCTACAGTCTGATCCCCCAGCAAAGTGGCGAATTTACGCTGGAAGCGCCGTTTTTTAACGGCGAAATGATTGACCGCAATAGCTCGCGCTACGATTATTTTGCCAAAACCCGGACCCTATCCGCACAAGGACAAGCCGTTGAGTTTAAAGTCAAACCCATGCCGGCAGGTTTTAATGGAAATTGGCTGGTATCTGAGTTGGTGGCGTTAACCGAAGAATGGACTCCGCCCTCAAATTCGTTGGTGCAGGGTGAACCGGTGACCAGAACCATCACCTTAACGGCACTTGATTTGGCCGATCATCAATTACCTGATTTGAAAATTGAGTTGCCTTCTGGTGTTAAAAATTATGCTGAGCAGCCCCAGGCGAAAAAAGCCGAGCGGAATGGCCGGATTGTTGCGCAGAAGGTCTTCACGTCCGCGGTCATTGCGACTCAAACCGGCGAGTTAATTCTGCCGGCGGTGCGCGTGCCCTGGTGGAACAGCCAATTAAATCAACTTGCTTATGCCGAACTACCAGAGCGGATACTGACGGTCAGCGCCAATCCGAATCAACAAGGCGCGCTGCCGCCCCCGATCGCAGATGCCGGCCAAGCCAGTCCAGCCCTGCAACCCACACCGCAACCGACCGCGGTCAGTGCCTGGCAGTGGAATCACTGGTCAAACTTGTTGTCACTCTTATGGATAATCACGCTCGCGATTGCGGTCTGGGGATGGCGCCGTCCGGCGAGCCAGGTCCAGATGACACCACCGCATCCACTGGCTGGTGAAGTAAAATTTAATTCCAGGAAACTCAAGGCAGCCTGCCTGGAAAATGATAGTACCACGGCCAGCCAGCAGCTATTGCGCTGGGCGGCGCAGCAGCTGGATCCCGAGATAAAGCAATTGCCGCAATTGATCAGGGCACTGCCGGAGTGTGCGCTGCGCCAGGAAGCTGAAAAACTGGCGTACCAGGCGTATCAGGCCAACCATACGCCGTGGCAAGGAACCGCTTTGTTCGAAGCATGGGCTAAATACAAACATCTGCAGCAAGTAGAGACGCCGGCGTTATTAAAGCCGTTTTATCCAAAATAGCGGCAAGTGACCCGTCGTGGCGCGGTTGAACTGACCTGAATATGTTCAGTAAATCGCGCTCCCCCCGCGCTTTGCGCACCAAAGCATTTTTTTGAATTCTGGCATTTTTCAGAAATGATGCACATATTTTTTCAGTTCGCCGGTCTCTACCCAAAATGATTGAGATTCGGGTCGGCGGCGAGTGTGCGCTCGCGAACTCAGTTCCGATTCCCGGACGAACGTTATCACCCAAAAACTGGATCCCGATGAGTAATAAGCAAATCCGTTACGAAGCACTGGTGCGGGCTTTTCATGCCGATTTATACCGATATGCATACTGGTTATGCCAGCAGCGGGCGGTTGCGGAAGATTTAGTCCAGGAAACTTTTTTACGTGCCTGGAAAAACCTGGATAGTTTGCAGGAGGCTGCTGCTGCAAAAGGCTGGTTGATTACCATTCTGCGCCGCGAAAACGCCAGACGTTTTGAAAGGAAACAGTTCGATTATCAGGATATCGAACAAGACTGGCTGGAGGACGAACATCACCAAGGCCCAGAGAAAAATGCCGAGAATCAGCAGTTACATCAACAGATTGCCAAATTACCATTAGATTACCGGGAACCTCTGATCATGCAGGTATTGCTTGGCATGACCGGCGAAGAAATCGCCCACAGCCTCGAGTTAAATCTTAACACCGTCAACACCCGATTATTTCGGGCGCGTCATCAACTCCGTGAACTGATACTTCAGTCGCCTGTCACAGGAGCCAGCCAGCATGGATGAGTTAGAATTTCGCCGCCGCTTGCTCAGCAATCCAGCCACTTCAGATGAAGAGATGCTCCGGCAACTTAATGCGGATCCTGAGAAAAAAAGGATACAACATGAACTGTTGGGACTTGATCAGCAATTAAAAGCCACACTATCAGTCCCTGTGCCGCCAGATCTGGCCGATCGGCTGATGCTTAACCAAAGTCTGTTGCAGCATCAACAAATCCGCCAGCGGCGCTGGTGGTTGGGAATGGCAGCCAGTTTGCTGCTGGTCAGCAGCCTGCTATTTAAGCCTGACCATTGGACGCTTTGGCCCAGGGACATGGCAAGCCATGCGCTGGCGCATGTCTATCACGAATTGCCGCAACTACAGAACAGCACTAGCCGGGTGGATTTACATGCCGTTAATTTGTTGCTGGCAGATTTAGGCGGCCAATTGTCGCAGTGGCCCGATGCCATTCGTTTTGCCCGCTTTTGTGATTTTCAGGGTAAGCGCTCATTACATTTGATTTTTAATACCGAGCAAGGCCCGGTAACCGTGTTTGTTCTGCCGAAAAATCATGGCCTGTCGCAACAGGGCGATTTTAGCGACGAGCAATTTCATGGCTACAATCTGCAACTGGCGCAAGCAGATTTAGTCCTGGTTGCCGCCAGGGATCAGCCCTTGACCGGCATTGCCGAACGATTGCAGCAACAGCTGCAATTTCAGATTTAACCGCAGTTGATAGCCAGCAAACTGCAACTGGTAGCATCTGTGGTGGCGGCGATAGAAAAGCACTGGCTCTGAGGACCGGTGCTTGTTAGCATGTGCCGCCATCACAGGTCGATTGCCCCTCAACTTGTCTGCTGCACCAGCGCCTGGGGTGACCGCAGGCGACAGCGACCTGTCTATGACAATAATCATAACTAATAACCCTATGAGGTCAGCAACTTGGAAACGGGAACTATTCTTGCGCTGGTAATCTACTTCATCGCGATGCTCGCGATTGGTCTGTACGCGTATCGCCAATCAAGCAGTAATTTATCTGAATATATGTTAGGTGGCCGCAAATTAGGCCCGGGCGTGACCGCGTTATCGGCCGGCGCGTCGGACATGAGTGGCTGGCTGTTGATGGGTCTTCCCGGCGCGCTCTACCTGATGGGTATCTCGCAGGTCTGGATGGCTTTCGGCTTAATCATCGGCGCCTGGTTGAACTATCTGCTGTTGGCACCAAGATTCCGGGTCTTTACTGAACTTGCCAAAGACTCTATTACCCTCCCCGACTACCTGGAAAACCGGTTTGATGATCATACCCGGATGCTGCGATTGATTTCAGCCTTGGTTATCGTGGTGTTTTTTACCTTGTATACCGCATCTGGAGTGGTTGCCGGCGGCAAACTTTTTGAGTCAGTGTTTGGGATGGATTATCTGCTGGGCCTGATGCTCACTGCAGGCGTGGTGATTGCTTATACCCTGCTCGGAGGTTTTCTGGCGGTAAGCATGACCGATTTCGTCCAAGGCATCATTATGTTCCTGGCCCTGGTTTTGGTGCCGATGGTCGCGCTGGATGTGGTTGGGGGGATGACGCCGGTGCTTGATACTGTTGCTCAATTGAACCCGCAACATCTGGATATTTTTACCGGTACCAGCGCACTAGGTATCGTGTCCCTGATGGCCTGGGGATTGGGTTATTTTGGTCAACCACACATTATCGTGCGCTTTATGGCGATCCGCTCGGTGAAAGATTTCCCGAAGGCACGCCGGATTGGCATGTCGTGGATGATTATTTCACTGCTCGGTGCGGTTGCAACTGGTTTTATCGGCATCGCCTACGTCAAACAAACCGGTGTTGCTTTAAAAGATCCAGAAACGATTTTTATCCTGATGTCTCAAGCCTTATTCCATCCATTTATTGGTGGATTTTTACTGGCAGCCTTGCTTGCTGCAGTGATGAGTACCATTTCCAGTCAGTTATTGGTTACCTCAAGCGCCTTGGTGCAGGACTTTTATAAAACCTTTTTAAATAAAACGGCTTCCGATCGCCACCTGGTGAATATGGGGCGGGCTTCGGTTTTTGCTGTCGCCGTAGTCGCTATCCTGATTGCACTGGATCGTAGTAGCTCAATCCTCTCTTTAGTGAGTAATGCCTGGGCCGGATTTGGCGCCGCGTTCGGGCCTTTAGTGCTGATCAGCTTATACTGGCGCAGGATGAATCAGTGGGGCGCATTGGCAGGCATGACCACCGGTGCGCTGACCGTCCTCATTTGGATCTATGGTCCATTCAGCATCAATGGTCAGTCTCCTGATCAATGGCTGTATGCCATGGTGCCGGGCGTTATCGCGGCGACCCTGGCGATTTTTATTGTCAGTAAAATTACCGCGGCCCCAAAAACTGCCATCGCCGATCTATATGATCAGATGGTACAACTTGAACAGCAACGACACTAACCTGGCAGTCCGGCACGGCGCATCGTAAAAAACGACTGCCCGTGCTGGCGCGCGGTGCCGGACTATGGTTTTAAACAACCAGCCACTGGGCTCTGCCCGTTCTGCGACAACTGCAACGAGTTGCTTAAAATACCGGCAATCGCATCGATATGCTGTTTTATAGTCGGGCGCTATCTAACTTAGCTATGACCAGAAGCCCTGATAAAATTACCAATCGCACTAAATTTTATTTCCCACCCTGACATTTTCTTTGCTACATTGCTTGCCAGAGTGCCGTCTAAGGAATCGTAGTCTGTATGTATTTTTATGCCGCCCGTCAGCCCATCCTGGATCGTGACAAAAACCTGTTTGCCTATGAATTATTATTTCGTGATGGACTGGAAAATGTATTTCCGGAAATTGATGGCGATGAAGCAACATCGCGGATGATAGCGGGCAGCCAATTCAATTTTGGCCTGGACGACTTCCTTGGTGATAAGCTTGGTTTTATTAATTTCACTTTGGATACCTTACTGAAAAAGTTTCCGTCGATGCTCCCCAAAGAGCAAGTGGTGGTAGAAATCCTCGAAACCGTTCAACCCGGCAAACGACTGTTAGCGGAGTGTCAGGCGTTAAAAGAGCAAGGTTACATAATTGCGTTGGATGACTATATCCATCAGCCAGTCTGGCGTCATTTTTATCCCTATATCGACATTATCAAAATCGATTTTCGTAACACCAGCAACGACACCATTCAAGAAGTGTTAGCCGCCACAGCCGCCTATCCGAATATCAAGCTGCTGGCAGAAAAAGTGGAAACCATCGAAGAGTTTCAGTCGGCGCTGGCGATGGGTTTTAGCTATTTCCAGGGGTACTTTTTCTCTAAACCAGAGATGTTACAAAGCAAAGCTTTGTCGCCGGCGCAGATGACATTAGCAGAACTCTTGTACGAAACCTCGAAGGCGGAAATGGATTTAGCAAAAATCACCACGATTTTCGAGCGTGACGTCAATCTATCTTACAAGCTGTTAAGGTATTCAAATTCGGCGGTATTTAAACGCCGCTCAGAGATTGAAACCATCAAGCAAGCGCTGGTCGTATTGGGTCAACTGGAACTAAAAAAATTCTTATCGGTGTTATTTACAGCACAAGTCAGCAGTGAAAAACCGGCCGAGCTTATGCGTCTGGCCATGACCCGGGCAAAATTTGCCGAAGGCATCGCCACCATGCATCGCAAAACGGACATCGCAAAAGCGTTCTTAACCGGGATGATGTCCCTGATGGATGCGATTCTCGATGAACCCATGACCTCGGTGATGAGTAAATTACCGCTGTCTAAAGATATCAAAGACGCGTTAGTCGGCAACGAAGGCATCCTTGCCGAGTACCTTGGACTGGTGAAATGTTATGAACAAGCGATGTGGCAAGCTGCGAATGTCGCGATTGACAAGCTGGGACTGGACGCAAAACTGCTGCCTGATGCCTATCATGAGGCTGTGCAGTGGGCAAACGAGCAGATGCGCGCTCTGGGCGACGCCTGAGATGGTCCGGGTATAACCTGATGCTTTAGTCGGCGGTCAGCCTTCACTCTGAGCCTGACTAAAAGATTGTTATTGTTTTATTGATTGATAACCCCCCCGTTCAACTTCGTGACAGTGCAGGCTGTCACGAAGTCTTCTCACGAAACAAACACTGGCTAGCACCCGGCCCCCCACAGGAAGAGTTATCGCCAGCATTCAGCGCACTAGAAACTGACAAACTCAGCGATTTTTTTTGCCAGATTGTCACCGATACCCTTAACTTGCGTTAACTGCTTCTGATCTTTGATCGGACCATTGGCTTTGATGTAGTCGAGAATGGCCTGGGCTTTTTTCTGACCAATACCAGGAATGGCGACTAACTGCTCAGAGCTCGCCTTATTGATACTCAGTTTATTCGGAGCTTTGACCGCGCCTGGCGTGACTTTCGCGGCCACAGGTACAGTTTCAGCAACCACCGGATTCAAGACCACGGCTGTGAGGGTAAGTAAAAAGGCTCCTACCAGAGATTTCATTTTCATCTGACTTTCCTTGTATCTTATTGATGATTAAAATACCTGCCAAGGCTGTTGGCAGCAGTTCGTTTGCGACCAAGCTTTGATTGAATGTCACAAACTAACGTTAAATCTAGTCGCTTTATTAATATTTATTTAACTTTTTATATACTTTTTTAATCTTTGTTTTGTTGGCAGTTAGATTCAGCTGTAATTAAGCAAATGCCGGTTAAGTTGAAGTCGATCACTGTGAGGAGTATTGAGCATGAAATATCTGGTTTTATTAGTTCCATTAATGACGGCTTGTACCAGCTATTCCCCACATAACCGTCAAAATTACCAAATGGCTACCGTGACTCAGGCGCAACCTGTTTATCGCACGATTGAAATTCATAAACCAAGAACGGTTTGTGAAGAGCGCCAACAAATTAAACGCCATGCTGATTCAGCCGCTCCGACCATTGTCGGCGCCGTCGTTGGTGGTGTTTTAGGCAACACGATTGCCCGCAATAGTTCGAACCGCGGTTTAGGAACGGCAGCAGGTGCGGTGATTGGTGGTGCTATTGGCAATGATGTTGCACAAAAAAACGGCACCGATGTGATGCACCACTCCACGGTCTGTTATGAATCCGGCAGCGATGTCGAATATAAAAGCGTGATTGATGGATATCAGGTAACCTATCTGCTGAATGGCCGGGAGTACAAAACCATCATGGATCGTGATCCGGGGCCACAAATGCCGGTTTATGTAGAACCCGGTCGTTTACGCTAACCTACTGTAACAGCAGGCATGACTGCCTGCTGGCTCTCATTTAAAGGCCGCTTGAGGCGGTGAACGTCAAAAGGAATGCACATGCGGGTATTGGTCGTCGAAGATGAAGTTTTGTTAGCAGAGCAAATTAAAAACCAACTGTTGCAACAACAGTTCAGCGTCGATTTATCCCATGATGGGTCAGACGGATTTTTTAAAATCAGCGAATATCCTTACGATCTGGCCATTATTGATATTGGCCTGCCAAAACTCGATGGTTTATCGCTGATCCGAAAAGCCCGACAGCAAGACATAAAAACGCCCATTATTATTCTGACTGCTCGCGGCAGCTGGCAGGAAAAAGTTCAGGGGTTGGACGCTGGCGCTGACGATTACCTGACCAAACCTTTTCATGTTGAAGAGCTGCTGGCCCGCTGTAACGCACTGATCCGGCGAGCCGCAGGTCAACCAGATCCAACTTTAGTCGCCGGTCCTGTGAGCTTGAACAGCAGGACGCAACAGGTTTGGTGTGGTGACGCCGAAGTCCCGCTCACGGCGTATGAATACAAAGTACTGGAATATTTTATGCTCAATCCGACCAAGGTCATTTCCAAAACTGAACTGACCGAACATATTTACGATCAGGACTTTGACCTTGATAGCAATGTTATTGAAGTTTTTGTGCTACGCCTGCGTAAAAAACTGGACCCGGATGGCGAGCTAAAACCCATCGAAACGCTGCGGGGACGTGGTTATCGCTTTAACCTGGCCGTCAATTGATGATGCTTTCGCTCAAAGTTCGCCAGGCTGTCATCAGCCTGGTGCTGATGCTTTTTCTGTTGCCCGTGTGTTTTTTGGCCATTGAACGCGCCTTTTTCGCTCAACTGTTAACCAGTACCGAACAAAAACTCGAAGTTCATTTATATTCATTTTTGTCTGAACTGACCTCAAAAAATAATGTGCTTGAGATCAACAACAGCATCTTACCGGCAGACTTTCTAAGGCCGGATTCCGGCACCAGCGCATTTATCGTCAGTGAAGACAAACTGCTCTGGCAATCTGATTCTTCATTAAATCAGACCTTTGTGCCACCACAACATGAGATGTTGCCAGGTAAACATGAATTTGTTGCGCAGGAACAGGGTGATCGGGTTTATTGGACTTTGTCCTTCGCGCTGCTGTTTGATATGGGTGAGCGGAGCATGCCGCTGACCATTCATATTGTCCAGGATGAACAACTGCTTGATGCCCCGGTCAAGGCCTTTCGCAACACGCTGATGCGTTGGTTTATCGGTATTGCCGCTGTGTTGCTGTTGGTGATGTTATTGGCCTATTACTGGACAACTCAACCGCTGTCAGCGCTGGATCATGAAATCCGCCAGGTTGAAAGTGGCGCACAGCAGCAACTCAATGGCCGTTACCCGGCTGAACTGACCACGCTCAAAGAAGATGTCAATTTACTGCTCGCCAGCCAAAACCGGCAAAAACAACGGTACCGCCATCATTTAAGTGATCTGGCGCATGCGCTGAAAACACCGGTGGCGGTGCTCAATACCTCCCCCCTGGCTCAACAGCCGGAATTACGGGAGCAAATTGACCGGATCACGGCCATGATTGAACATCAACTCAAGCGCGCCAGTAGCTCCGGCCAGGATGTCTGGCAAAAACAAATCGCCATTCCACCGATTATCGGGCAACTACAAAGCGCCTTGCAAAAAATCTATCGTGGCAAACAAGTGCAGCTGGCGCTGGATTGCCCGGCTCAGGCTATGTTCCGCGGTGATGAAACCGACTTAATGGAGATGCTCGGCAATTTACTGGATAATGCCTTTAAAGCCTGTCAGCAACATGTTGCGCTGACCATCAGCCTCAGACCGCTGACGATTCTGGTCGAAGACGATGGCCCAGGGGTTCCTGCGAACAAAACGTCTGAATTGCTGAATCGCGGCACCCGACTTGATACCTATAAAGAGGGGCACGGGGTTGGACTGTCGATCGTGCATGAACTCTGTCTGTCTTACGCCGGAGAAATCGACATCAGTCAAAGCTCGTTAGGCGGCGCATGTTTTCGTTTGCGGTTTCCAGAGCATCAATATTAAAATCAATGCCCTGCTGCGCAACTGATGATTTCATTGCAGAACTCTAGCCCAGATCGTTGCTGATGCGGGAAGGCGACAAGTGACTGACACCGCAGACCATTAGTCAGTAAAGAGACTACGGCGCACAAATCAAGACAATAACCCCGCATCGTCAAGGAATAAGGGTATTTATGAAAATTGCTATCGGTGTTTTTGCCCTCTTCGCCAGCATTCACGTGGCCGCAGAGCCAACATGTAACAGCAAAAACCAGTCGCAACTGGAGTATTCGCGCTGTCTGGATGCCGCCTTGGAAAAAGCTGAGCGAGAATTAGTCACCTACGAAAATGGCCATCTGCTGCAACTTCAGGAAATGGCGCAAAGAACCGGACGTGATGATCCACTCAAAGTCTTTACCCGTTCACGCAATCATTTTAAACAGTTTCGTACCGACCATTGTCGCTGGCAATATTTGGCGCTTATTCCCGACAGTCAGGCCGGCGCCAGCGTGTATAAAGAATGTATGCTGGAACAACTCAAGCTACAATCAGAGTTGCTGAGTAAAATCAAATATTAGGCGGAGTGCTTTAACAACCTGGGGTTGGCGTTTCTGAAATTGCATACGGGCACGATTGTCAGTGACCGGATTGATCCTAATGGTAAACGCAGTCGTAATCTGCCGTACTATACTCAACTGCGCTCTATACCCGGCGCAATTTTTATTTTCCGACTTGGCGACACGCCAAACTCAATTCAGGATATGGAATGACTTTAAATAATGCGGTGATCCGGATCAAAAACCTCAGACTGCGCACTTTTATTGGGATCAAAGAAGAAGAAATTAATAATAAACAAGATGTCATTATCAATGCGACCATTGAATACAGTGCAACTCAGGCCGCTGACAGTGACGACATGAGCAAAGCGTTAAATTACCGTACCATCACCAAAGATATCATTGCATTGGTTGAGAATAACCGTTTTTCTTTATTAGAAAAATTAACCGCAGATGTCCTCGCCATCGCGGCGGCGCATCCTTCGGTTCAGTACGCTGCAGTTGAAATCGATAAACCTTATGCCTTGCGCTTTGCCGACTCGGTGTCGCTCAGTTTATCTGTCAACAAAGTAGCGAAGTAACTTTGACGGCTCCCGGGCGGAGCCGTGTTCACCGATTTTAGGTCTATACCCAACCAACTTGAAGATGCTTTTTTTGCGGCAGATAAAAGGGCTTGAGGCCAGACAGCCTTTGAAAGCTTTTATTCTATCGGTACTTCACTCAACCAGTTTTGGAGTAAAGGCATGCGAATACTAATTACCGGCGCCAGCGGTCTGATTGGATCGGCATTGGTTCGTTTATGGCAACAGCAGCATCAACTTATCGTACTGACCCGTTCTGTTGCAAAAATCCAGCAGCAATTTGGTCATGCACTGCAAGCCGTGAGTGCCTTGTCCGACGTCGATTTTAATCAAGTCGATGTGGTGGTCAATCTGGCGGGTGAACCAATCGCGAACAAGCGTTGGTCGCAGCAACAAAAAGATCGGATCTGCCAAAGTCGCTGGCAATTAACCGAAGCGCTAGTCAGCGCAATTCAGCAAGCTTCAACCCCACCTCATACCCTGATCAACGCCTCGGCAGTCGGTTTTTATGGCAGGCAATCGGCTGCGGCGATCGACGAAAGTTATCAGTCGTATTACCCGGAATTTAGTCACGATATCTGCGCGCGCTGGGAAAATCTTGCCAATCGCGCCCGTTCTGCAAAAACCAGAGTCTGTATCTTACGCATCGGTATCGTGCTGGCCGCCAATGGCGGCGCACTGAAAAAAATGCTGCCCCCCTTCAAGCTGGGTTTAGGTGGCATCATTGGTGATGGCGAGCAGTATATGTCCTGGATCCATCTGGATGATTTGATCGCAATCTTTGAGTTCCTACGCCAGCATCAGGACTGTCAGGGCGTATTTAATGCGACCGCACCGATGGCCGTTAGTAATAAACAATGGACAAAAATACTTGCCGAACGCCTTGGCAAACCGGCCCTGTTGCCGATGCCAGCCTTTGTGATGAAACTGCTGTTTGGTGAAATGTCAGATATCTTATTGTTCGGTCAGAATGTTTACCCACAACGCTTACTGGACAGCGGCTTTGAATTCAAATTCAACCAGTTTCGCGCAGCATTACAGGATTTAAAGTTATAACTCATCAACCGCTGGTGTATCAAACACCAGCGGTTGATGGCTAAAACTATTGCAGTGCCCGCCGCAACAAGGTTGGGGCGTCAATGATCAGCAACTTACGCAGCAACAGATAGCCAAGTCCGGTTATTAACACCACGCCAAGCCCCGGCCCTATCCACCATAAGTTCCAATGCAACGAGAACGGCAGTTCAAACAGTCGCACCTGTAAGATTGCTAACAACACTTCGGCCAGGACCGTCGCAAACACACCGGCTAACAAGCCCAAAGCTGCAAACTCAGCCAACACCGCCCGACGTAAAAACACCGTTTTGGCCCCCAAGGTACGAAGGATCGCCAGTTCCTGCTGCCGCTGCTCCAAAGTGGCCTGCACCTGAGCCACCAATACCAGCACTGCCGCGGCAAATACCAGGGCAAGGATCACCGTCAGCGCAAGCGACACCTGGGCGATGATATCGTTGATTTGTTTTAAGATATTATCGACTGACAGCACCGAAATAGTTGGAAATTGCCGTGCCAGCTGATTCAGTAGCGGCTGCTGCGCCGGTGGCAAATAAAATGCTGTCAGATAGGTTGCCGGAAAATTCGCCATCAAATCAGGTGACAGAATCATAAAGAAGTTGGGCTGCAAACTATTCCAGTCAACTTTTCTAAAACTGCTGACTTTGGCGCTAAATTGCTGACCTCCAACAGAAAAACCAACCATATCGCCAATGGCGAGATCCAACCTTTGTGCAAGTTCTACCTCCACTGAAACCTCTGCACGGCCGCCATCGACAAACCATTGGCCTGCGACCACTTCGTTGTTTGCCGGCAGTTGGGTCAACCAGGTTAGATTGAGCTCACGCCCAATACCGCGCCGCCGCTCTGGTGTTTGCTCGCTGGCATCGCTGTTGCTAGCAGCCTGATCTGCCTGCTGCTCTCCCTTGTTTCGTTCAGCTGTGTCGCGGTTTTGACTCGATGGATTGTCGGCATCAGGATCTGACAGCGCTTCATCATTTACACTTAACACCCGGCCAGAAATCATCGGATAATAGCTGCCGACTGTCAGCTGATTGTTCTCCAACAACGTCGTAATTTGCGGTTTTTCGGCTTCAGTAATGTTGACCAGAAATTGATTTGCAGCCCCTTGCGGAACTTGTTGTTGCCATTGCCCGATCAATTCGGCCCGCAAAAAATACAGCAGCAAGGTCAAAAATAACGCCAGGCTAAAGGTAATCAGCTGGAAGCTATTTGGCCATAAGCGCCGGCGCAGATTGGCCAGCGCCAAACGCAACGCACTGTTCTGCCCCGCTGCCATCGGTTTTGCTACTTTGACAATGATGGCCGCGGTTCCCAGCAACAAGCCAGCAAACACCACACACAGGATAAACAACCAGGCGGACAGCCACAGATCGCCGCTGAACAACCACATCAATAGCCAAACCGCGACCGCACCGGTGACCAGATGCCATGGATCAAACTGCCATTCCTGTTGCCGCTGGCGCAGCACATTCAATGCCGGCACAGCCGCCAGCCGCCAAATCGGTCTGGCTGAAAATAAACCGGCACAAATAACCGCCGTTAACAAACCAAGCCAGAGGGGTCGACTGCTGAACTCGGCCTGATAATCACCCAGCCATTTCACAATAGCCCATTGCGCACTACTACTGGCCAGTTGACCTAACGTCAGGCCGAGGCTGACACTTAATAAGGTCACCAGGGATAAGTGGCTGGCATAAATTTTCCGCGCAGTGGCCGTGGTCACCCCCAGGGCTTTAATTACAGCCACCGACATCGCATGGCGCTGGCTATATTGACTGGCGGCAACCGCAGCGGCACAGGCTGCCAATACGATCCCCAGTAAACCAGCAAGCAATAAAAACTTTTCTGCCCGGTCTAAAGCAGAGCCAACCGCCGACTCACGGTCAAGCTTTTGCCAACGGTCATGTAAGGTGAGCAAGGGTTTGACTTCATTCTCCAACGCCAAAAGCTGCGCCTCTGATCCGGCAAACTGATAACGATAGCCAATCCGGCTACCCGGCTGTACCACTTCGGTCGCAGCGACATCGTCTACATGCATCAACAAGCGCGGTGCATTCCCAAACACACTGAGCGGCGCATCGGGCTCTTCGGCAATGATACCAGCGACCTTCAGCTGACTGACCCCGACTTCAATCAAGTCGCCGGTACTAATTTGCAGCAACTGCAATAAGCGCGGCTCCAGATACACTTCTCCCGGTTTAAATGCCGGAACCACAGCCGCGTCCGCGGTTGCATTTTCACGTAAAATCAGGCTCCCACGCAGCGGATAGCTGCTGGAGACGGCTTTTACACTGACCAACTGCATTTCGTTGCCAGCGAACACCATGGTACTGAACTGCACTTGTTTCGCGCTTTGGATCCCGAGCGTCGCGGCTTTTGCAAAAATCTCTTCGTTAAAAGGTAGGCTAGAGCGCAGAATTTTGTCTGCAGCGATAAAGTTCGCACTACGCTGCGCCAAAGCAGAACGCACGCTTTCCGTAATCCCACTCAGACTGACCACGGTAAACACCGCCAGACATAATGCAAATGCGATCACCCACAGTTCCCCGCGCTTGAGTTCACGCCAGAACAGGCGCCAGGCAACGTTAGGCCACACTGGACACCTCCGGAGCAACCGCCATTTTCAGATGCCCGGCCTGCATCGTGGCCTGTTTAGCACAGCGCTTGGCAAGCGCCGGATTATGAGTAACCAGTACCAGGGTCGTGCCTTGTTGAGCGTTTAATTCAAACAGAAGATCTTCAATTTTGGCCCCGGTCGCCTCATCCAGATTGGCCGAGGGCTCATCTGCAAACAAAATGGCTGGCTTGGTGATGAAGGCTCTGGCAATCGCCACCCGTTGCTGCTCACCGCCTGACATCTGGCTTGGATAAAAGTCTGCTCGTTCAGTTAAGCCAACCAGCGCCAGTAATTCACGGCCGCGTTCGGTCGCATTTTTAATCCCCGCCAGCTCCGCTGGTAAGGTCACGTTTTCGAGGGCCGTTAAACTTGGCAACAGTAAAAATGACTGAAACACAAACCCAACCTGACGGGCGCGCAGTTCGGCGCGTTGGTCATCATCCAGCTGATGCAAGGGCTGTCCCGCCAGATAAACTTCGCCGCTGCTAGCCGTGTCTAACCCGGCTAAAATACCCAGCAGGGTTGATTTACCTGAGCCTGAAGCGCCGACAATAGCCACACTATCGCCACGGTTGATTGTCAAATCGATATGCTGCAGGATAGTCAGCGTTGAATCAGTCAACTGAACTTGTTTGGTCAGCGCTTTGGCCTGGATATAAATTTCTGGTGTAAATGACATGAGATTTTGCTTCACCATTTTATTTTTGTTGTTCAGCCTGTCGTTGCAGGCCGCCACACAAAAGTTATTAATTCTTGGCGACAGTTTAAGCGCCGGTTACGGAATGCAACAACAGCAAGGCTGGGTGCATCTGTTACAACAACAACTTGAGAAAAATCAATCTTCCTGGACCTTAGTCAATGCCAGTATCAGTGGTGAAACCACCGCTGGGGGCTTAGCCAGACTACCTGAATTGATGACTAAACATCAACCGCAGGCCGTATTGATTGAGCTGGGCGGCAATGACGGATTACGGGGGTTTCCGATTGCGCAAATCGAAAAAAACCTGCAACTGCTGATTGCTGAAGTTAAAAAACATCAGGCGAAACCGATCCTGATGCAAATACGGATCCCACCCAACTATGGCCCACGCTACACCCGGCAGTTTGTCGCTTTATACCCGATGTTGGCCGAAAGCGAACAAGTGACCTACTGGCCCTTTTTCATGGATGACATCGCGGTAAAACCAGAATTAATGCTACCGGATGGCATTCACCCCAATGTCAAAGCGCAGCCGATTATCCGTGATTTTATCGCCCCGTTGCTGAAGAATTTGTAAGCTAAAGTGTCAATGCGTTCTGTGACCTGAATTCAGGTCACAGAGCCATTCTTGCGGCGGCTTTGTGGTTCCTGGGCAAATCGAAAACCAGGAGAGTTTGCAGATCCTGAAAGCGTCAAAAAGTCACAATAGAAAAATGGTGCTATCGAGCAATGCAGGATCAGGTCAAGTTAAACGGGTTGGGGAATTTACTAAGGTGTAGGCTGTGAGTTGGTGGAGCTAAGCGGGATCGAACCGCTGACCTCTTGCATGCCATGCAAGCGCTCTCCCAGCTGAGCTATAGCCCCATCGCGACTGCCGCCAACTGGAATAAGGCAACAGATGATTGATTCCTGAGAAGTGAGAGTGGCGTCCCTTAGGGGATTCGAACCCCTGTTACCGCCGTGAAAGGGCGGTGTCCTAGGCCTCTAGACGAAAGGGACATCCCAGGATTTGATAGCAGCGTGGCGTCCCTTAGGGGATTCGAACCCCTGTTACCGCCGTGAAAGGGCGGTGTCCTAGGCCTCTAGACGAAAGGGACACAGTGCTGATATCGGGTGAATGTATTGGCGTCCCTTAGGGGATTCGAACCCCTGTTACCGCCGTGAAAGGGCGGTGTCCTAGGCCTCTAGACGAAAGGGACCCGCGGATACATTCTTGTCTTGTCTACGTTTTTACTTGGCGTCCCTTAGGGGATTCGAACCCCTGTTACCGCCGTGAAAGGGCGGTGTCCTAGGCCTCTAGACGAAAGGGACACATCGTAAAATTTGGTGGAGCTAAGCGGGATCGAACCGCTGACCTCTTGCATGCCATGCAAGCGCTCTCCCAGCTGAGCTATAGCCCCACACCGTATGGATGTTACAACGACATTGCTGCAGTGGCTTCATCACAAGACGAGGCGCATTCTATGGGTCATGCTAATATGTGTCAATAGTTTTTTCCAATGCCGGATTTGTTCGGATACTTTTTAAACACGCCGTTGAAAAAGCACGCGAAAACAGTGATTTTCAGCGGTTCTCCCACCTGCCAAACCTCGACTTTGATCATAGAACATTGTCTGTTTTGCACCTTGCTGTGCTATGATTTCGACCGGTTTCTAACCTGCTGTACCGGAACACAGCATCGACCACACTGCTAACTGCCAATTTAGGATAGTCATTGATGTACGAATCGTATTACGGATTTCACGAGCGGCCTTTTCAACTGACCCCCAATCCCCAGTGGTTTTTCGCCAGCAAATTACACAAACGTGCCCTCGCCTATTTACAATATGGTTTAAGCCAGGGCGAAGGTTTTATTGTGATCACCGGCGACATCGGCACTGGCAAAACCACCATCGCAAATCAGTTGCTGGCGCGGTTAGATCAACAAATTGTGGCCCGGCAAATTGTCACCTCCAGGCTCGGACCGGATGATTTATTAAGGATGATCGCCTCGGTTTTTAGTTTGACGGTGAAAGACAACAACAAAACCGCTTATATAGAAGCAATCTCCAACTACCTGACCCTCTTGCACAACCAGCAGAAACGCGCCTTACTACTGGTCGATGAAGCACAGAATTTGCCGTTAGAATCGATTGAAGAGCTAAGGATGCTGTCGAACTTCCAACTTGGTGGCAAACCTTTATTACAGAGCTTTTTGCTCGGCCAAAATGAACTCAATGCGATTATTCAATCGCCCCATATGGAGCAATTCAGGCAACGGATTATCGCTTCATCCAATTTGTCAGCCTTATCCGAAGAAGATTGCCAGGCTTATATCGAATACCGGATCAAACAAGCGGGTGTCGATCGCCCTTTGCTGGATCAAAGCTGTTTCGCCGACATTTTCCAGTTTACCAACGGCATCCCGAGGAAAATCAATAATTTGTTAGATCGTATTTTGTTATACGGCTTCCTTGAAGAGAAAACCTTGCTGCAACAAGCGGATGTTGCAGAAGTGATTGCTGAAATCAGTGGCGAAGTAGCACAGCGCCAGCCGACCCAACCGATGTCAGGCAGCACCACGGCGCTGCAGTCTACGGTAGCGCCGGTCACAGCGCCAACTATCGAACCTGTCATGACGACAACTGCCAACCCCTACCATGCCATGCTGGCCGAGCTTTCCGGCTTACTGGATAGCTCATTGGAGCATAAAATTAAAATGGCTAAGGAGTTGGATACGCTGTTAAATCAACAACATCAGCAAGTGATGCGCAAGCTTGAAGACGACAAAGGCGGCTAGAACCTGGTTCTAGCCGCCTTTTTTTCCGGTCTATGCTGCTTACGACGCTTTGTTAGAGATTGAATTTCAAACCAAACTCAACCCTGGTTTCCTGATAGTCCAACGATACACCATCGAAATTAGCATCGACCCGGCGTAGTCCTAAAGTACCGTTCAAATCCGGATTAATTTTCCGCTCTAAGGTTAAGGTATTGGTGGCCTGCGTCCCCTGCCGCTCTCCGAAGTTCAACCGGGTATCGCCAAGTACCGCATCGATTTTGGAATAAGACGAACTGAGCGCCAGAAAATTACGCTGCGATAACTGCCAGGTGCCACTGAGATTGATATATTGATTATCAATTTCGGCATCTCGCTGCAGATAGATATCCCGACGTTGACCCAACTGGAATTGCATTCTCAGCCGGCTAAATGCATAACCTAAGGTGTAATTCGCATTGCGCCGGATCACCATTTGCTCACTGAGTTCCTGGCCTGGCAGCAAAATATCATAATAATTCTCACCAGGTTGCGGCCGGTACTGGGCCGTGGGTGGTTGAAAACAATTATTCAACCCGGGCACCACGCCCGGAGGACAAACGAATAGTCCATACTGAGCATCGTCTTGATTCAACCCAAGTAGCGAACTCACGGAGTCGGTCACCGACAACTGCATCGTTAAATGCTTTAAGTTATAACTACCGCTGACCTCTGCAGTACGGCCGAAAAACCGCCGATCAAGACTGCCACTGAGTTTAGTGCGTCGCGATGGCTGAAAATTAAACTGCGTCCCAACGTACTCACGACGCCCTTCCTGATCATTCACTTTGTTGTAGGTGATATTCCACCAAGAACGATTGGTGATTTTCCATTCCAAGCCGCCACCGACACTATGATAGTTCCGGTAGCCTTCGAACAAACTGTTCACATTTTCAAGACGGCTGTTACTTTCGAAACTGCCTTGCGCAATCATCGCAATACGCCAGAAAAAGGGGACGCCAATGACACCAAACCCTTTGCGGTTATACAGATCTTCGTTTTGCTCGCGGCCGGTTTTTGTACCGTCCGCTCTGAAACCGTAAAAGAACTTGCGATTGCGGCTGGCAGATTCAACTTCAATACTGCCGTTTAAAGTTTGGACATTCAAATCCTGCCGGTAGGGATCAAGTTCATCAAAAAAGGGTTCAATCACCTGATCACTACGGGATTCTGCGGCGTTCACATTGATTTTGGTTTTGAACCAATCAATGGTCTGGCTGTTGTAGGTCAGCCCGGCATTATGGCCCACCACTTTTGCCATATCGCCTTTACTGGTGATCTCATCCACATAGTTTGAAAGCTGGCCGCCGGTCGAGCGATAAGATTGCTGCGAACCAAGCTGAATTGACAACTGATCCCGTAAAAACAGGGCATTATTACCAATTCGATAGTTGCTATAAGTACTGTTTTCGCGCTGCGCATCTTTATAAACGATCGCCATCTGCTCGATATCAATGCTCGATTGCAACCAGGCGGACTGGTAAGCAATATTCAGACTGGGCGTTATTTCCTGCGCCAATCCTTCATCCGTGCCGTTACCTGCTTCTTTAACCTGATAGGCATAGCTTTGTAATGTTAAGGTGGGTGTGATCTTTATCTCAGCACTCACCGGTAAAGCGAGTACTGCAGCCGCCAGGCAAAGACCAAGACGACTGCGTGAAAAGCCATTGCCATCCTTCCTTGCCAGGCACTGCGCTCTGTGACCTGATTTGAGGTTAATCCGCATAATACCCATAACCGTAGCCATATCCCTTATCGCGACTGTAATAAGCTTTATTTATCACAAAACCAACCGCTAACTCTTTTGGCAATAAATTCAGCGCCTTGTCGAGCTCGTTTAATTTAGTTTTATTCTCTTCCAGCACCACCACGGCCTGACCGCACATCCCGGCCAGAACTGCGGTTTCATTCACACCAAGCAAAGGCGGTGCATCAAAAATAACAATCCGATCCGGATAACGTGATGCAAACTCGTTCACTAACTCGACCATCTTGTCGCTCGCTAACAACTCTGTCGACAAATGGTGCGGTTTGCCGGCTGTAATCAACTTTAAGCGATCGACATTGGTACTGTAGATAATGTCAGAGGCATCTACATCGTTCGAGCTGAGGTAATCCGTTAAGCCAAGCGGTGTGTTGATCTCTAAAGTGCGCGACACATTCGGGCGAAGCACATCCGCATCCACCAGCAACACGGTTTTGTCTTGTTCCAGTGCGATACTCAAGGCCAGATTGACCGAGGTAAAGGTCTTGCCTTCGCCAGGTCTGCTGCTGGTGACCAAAATTAAATTGGCGTGTTTTAAAGTGGAACTTAAACCACCAAAAGCGTTATTGATCAGCTTGCGTTTAATTACGCGGTATTCTTCATAAATCAGCCGCCGCTCGGTTGCCATTGATACAAAATTACGGTCACTGAGGCTTTTTAAGTCAATTTCCACCATATTCCGGGACGTGGTTTCATTGGCTGGACTCTGAGCCTGACTGGCCGTCTTCGTCTTCTCTTCAACAGCCGGCGGATTCTCTTCGCTGGCTGTTGCTGCAACGGCTGTCGCTTCAAGCGTTGTCGCTGCGGAAGCATTCTCAGTTTCGTTGGTTGCAGCTGTGACCTCTGTGCCTTCCGCGAGCGCTGGTTGTTCCGCTGGCGCAGGGTTGGCAGTGCTCACACTATTTGCTGCGCCTAATTTATCTAAGGCCTTTTCAATCGTACTCATAATAAGCGCCCTAACAATTGCTTGGCAGTAAATCCGAATACCATTTCATTGGCTACCAAGGCGCAATAACACATCACTAGCATCGCGCTTAAAATTAGAAAATACAGAAGATGTTTTTTGTTTTGCTTGAGCAGTTGTGCTTTTTGCGTATGCGACACCAGACCAAACACCGGGAAATCAGCAATAGTTTTTAACTGCAGCGCACTGGTCACCACAGGTTGCAGCTGACTGCGGGCAAATGCCATAAAGACCCCTGCAGCAATCCCCGCAAACAGCACCAGTGTATAAAACAGCACTCTTGGCGGACCTGATGGTTTGATCGGCACAAATGGCGGCTCAATAATTTTAAACTGCACATCCTGCTGCGACTCGTCAGCTCTTTGCGATAGCTCGATCGCTTCACGGCGGCTGACTAACTCTTCGTATTTGGCTTTAGTAATTTCATAATCACGGTTCAAACCGGCAAACTTGGCCTCGATGTCCGGAATAATATTCCGCTGTGCTTCTAATTGTGCCAATTTCTCACGATAAGAGCGGACTCTGACATTCACCGACGCCATTTCATTTTCAAGGCGCGCCACATTCAGGCGCAGTTCCTGATACACCTGATTCTGATTCAGACTGTTGCTGCCCGGAGACGCCGCCGCAGCCTGCTCCAGCTGAGCAATATCGGCACTGCGTAATTCCTGCAGCGTATCAATCATTTTCTTGGTTTCTACCACATCAGGATGGGCTTCGGTGTAGCGGATTAACAACGCATCCATCTGATTCTGTAAGGCGCGGATCCGTTCATCATACTGAGAACTAAATCCGGCCGGCGTGCCGGTACTGTAGTCAAACATCACCGGCTCTTCACCTTCGAGCTGACGACGGGCTGAGCTTAACTGCTCTTCAAGCTGCTGCATTTGCAACTGCGCTTCTTCCAGGCGCTGTTTTTCCGCTTCGATCCGGGCATAAAAACCTTGTTCTGATGCAGGTCCTGCCATCATCTGACTTTTCTTAAAATCAGATAACCGTTGTTCGGCCTGTACTAAACGCCCTTCAAACTCCTGAATTTGGCTATCCAAAAACTCCGCGGTCTTTTTACTATCGGCGGCGGCATCCCCGACCCGGCTTTCGACAAAGATATTCAGCGTTTCCTGCACCAGACGTTTGGCTAATTGAGGGGAAGCGTTAGAGTAAGAGATGACGTATAAATTTTCCCGCCCGGCAGAGGTCAGTTTGACGTTTTTCTGCAGCGAATCGATCAGGTTCTCGTAAGACTGACGGTCAGAAACAGACACATCCAAGTCTGTCGCCATCGCGATTTTTTCCAGATTGGGCCGGCTCAATAACGTCCGAGCCATCAACTGAATTTCTTCATCTGGGTTGGTGCCGATCGTCAATCCCCGCAACGCAGGCGCAAGAATAGACCGGGTTTCGACATAAAGTTTAGTCGTCGCTTCATAGGTCGGCGGCATATTAAAAACCATCAACCAACCGATAGGACAAACCAACCAGGCGGTAATAACAATATACCGCCGACGCAACCATACTCCCTGTAAATAGATGAGCAACATCTCAATCGCAAGGTTTAATTCCTTCATCGAACTACTCCAGATACAACTACAATCAGAACCAGGCTTCTGGAATAATTACGATATCACCAGGTAACATATCAACATTGGCAGAGATATCCCCTTCACGAATTAAATCGTCAAGTTTGATTTCATAACTAATTTGTTTGCCATTTTTGGTACGGACCAGTTTGGCACTATTACCGCTGGCAAATTCAGTTAAACCACCGGACACGATCATTAGATCAAGCAGCGTCATATGCTGACGGTAAGGATAAGATTGTGGCTTCGCGGCAGCACCAATCACCCGCACCTGCTCGCTGAAGGGGCCAACAAACCCATTGACCGAAACGGTCACAACCGGGTCCCGGATATACTTCGCCAGAATTGTTTCCATTTCGCGGGCTAATTGAGTTGGAGTTTTACCGGCAACGGCAATATCTTCAACCAATGAGGTGGTGATCTGGCCATCAGGGCGAACAATAAAAGAGCCGGATAATTCAGGGTTACGCCAGACGAAAATGGACACTGTATCATCGGGTCCAATCAGATATTTGTAATCTGCGGCGCTGGTCGTTATCGAGTCTTTGATCGTTGCCGGTGGCAATTGATTACTGCTACAAGCCTGCAGCAACAGTGCTGCGGTAATAGCGAGAAAGGTGATTTGGCCTGACTTAGCATTCATATTCTGCGTCCTTATTGCTAATGCGATTGTAATATAACTGAATTTTACCGTTATTGGGCGGCAGCCATAAAAAATTAATTTAAGTTTTATTTTCTCAAGCGTATACTTCTCCACGCCAATAACTTAGTCAAGCAGACAAAGTTGAAAACTAAAATAGTTGTTGCATACCCGGGAAGAAGTATCAATGAATAAGGCTGTTCGATTCGGAAAAAACACACTGGCAGATAAATTGTTCTTACTCGGGGAGACATTGCTATTGCTCGTCTCGAGTTTCGCTGCATCCTTTCTCTATTCTTTATATCAACCCGTAGACCAGGAAATGGCCGCCATTAACGCCGTGCTGTTCACCGGTTGTGTCATGTTGTGTGCGCTCTCTGTCGGATTGTATGACCAGAAATTACGTGAAGATACCGGCGGCGTGCTTAAACGGGTGGTGATTACCCTGTTGTTGTCCGGCATTTTATTAGAGCTGGTGATTTTCAGCATTGTTCCTTCATTACACCTTGGCCTTACTTATAGCCTGATCGCAGCTTTTCTGTCGATGCTGACCTTAACCTCATTCCGGATGCTGTTTCATTATCACGACGTCACCAAAATCAGCCGCCGCAAAGTGCTGATCTTAGGCTCTGGCGAGCGCGCCTCGATTATTGAACGCCGGATGCGCCGCAATGTCGATAAAAGAAATTTTGAAGTTCATGGTTTTGTCTTTATCGATGGTGACCAACTTGGTCACATTCCTGAATCAAAAATGATCCAGTTTGATTACAAAACCGACCTTTATGAATACGCGGTTGAAAATGATATCGAACAGTTGGTCATTGCCTGTGACGAGCGGCGTAATATGCTGCCGGTTGAGCATTTATTTAAATGTAAAACCCGCGGTATTGATGTGATCGAAATCCTTGATTTTATTGAACAGGAAACCGGCCAGATTGCGGTGAACCTGATTTATCCAAGCTGGGTGATTTACTCCAATGGTTTTGAAATGAATCACCGGTTTAAAACCAGCCTTGACCACCGCCTGAACGCTTTATTGGCGATATGCGTGTTATGTCTGGTGTGGCCTTTTATGCTGATTACGGCATTGGCCATTTACCTCGACGATGGTCGGCGTACCGGCGCCTCCGTTTTTTATAAACAAATCCGCATCGGCATTGATGGTAAGCCGTTCCCGATCTTGAAATTTCGCAGTATGCGTCCGGATGCCGAGAAAAACGGGGCTAAGTGGGCGTCAGTTAACGATGACCGGGTCACCAAAATCGGTGGTTTTATCCGAAAATACCGGATCGACGAACTGCCGCAGCTGTTTAACATCATTATGGGCGATATGGGTTTTGTTGGTCCGCGGCCAGAGCGTCCGGAGTTTGTTGAAAAGCTGGTGAAGGAAATCCCCTACTACAACCAGCGTCACAATGTAAAACCAGGTTTAACCGGTTGGGCCCAGTTAAAGTATCCGTACGGCTCAACCACCGAAGACGCGCAGGAAAAACTGAAGTTTGATTTGTATTACATCAAACACCGCACCTTGCTGCTGGATTTAGTCATTTTGATCAGAACAGTCGAAATCGTGCTGTTCGGTAAAGGCCGCTAATAACGATGACGTTGTCGATCACCAAATTGAACGCCCTGACTGTCGACGTGGAAGATTACTTCCACGTTGCTGCTTTTGAACAACAAATTACCCCAGCCGACTGGCAAAGGATGACGCCGCGGGTCGATCGCAATACCAGAATGTTGCTCGACCAGTTTGATCGTAATCAGGCCAAAGCGACCTTCTTCTTCTTGGGCTGGGTGGCAGAGCGTTTTCCGGATTTGGTCAAAGAAGTGCAGCGCCGCGGCCACGAAGTGGCAAGCCATGGCTTTTCACATACCCGCGTGCATCAGCAGACTCCGGCAGAATTTCGGCAGGATGTGGTCAAAGCGAAAGATATTCTTGAGCAACTGACCGGTGAGTCGGTCATCGGCTACCGCGCGCCCAGTTTCTCCATCAATAAACAAAGTGAATGGGCCTTTGAGATCCTCAAAGACATCGGCCATGTTTACAGTTCCAGTACCTATCCGATTAAGCATGATCTGTATGGCGTGCCGGATTGGCCGCAACAGCCTTATATGCGCCCAGAGGGTATTTGGGAAATTCCGATGCCGACGCTGACCATGTACGGCCGACAACTCCCCATCGCCGGTGGCGGCTACTTTCGGCTGATGCCTTATTGGCTGAGCAGTACCTTGATCAGTAAATTTCTGAAACAAGACCGCATGCCCTATATGTTTTATTTCCACCCGTGGGAAATCGACCCTGAACAACCACGCGTGGCCGGTGCCGGCCAAAAATCGAAGTTCCGACATTACGTCAATCTCGACAAAATGGAGCAGAAACTCGATCGGTTATTAACCCAGTTTAATTGGGGAAGTCTGGGTCAGGTGTATCAGCAGACGCTAAAAAATAGAGAATAAAAAAAACAAACAACTAAGGGATTTAGATGTATCAAATTGCAACCTTAGCCCTGGATGATCCGCAACGGCAGGCCTGGGATCAGTTCGTCCGGGCACAAGCTGACGGATCGTTTTTTCATTTATCAGGCTGGCAACAAGTGCTGAATACTGCACTGCATCACCCGACCTATTATCTTTACGCGGTTGAAAACCAGAACATTGTAGGCGTTCTTCCTTTAGCCTGGGTTAAAAGCCGGCTGTTTGGCAATGCACTGGTCTCGACTCCATTCTGCGTCTATGGCGGCGCCCTGGGCGAGCCGGCAGTGCGGCGGGCGCTGGAACAAAAGGCCGTCGAGATTGGCACCGAACTTGGCGTCGACCACGTGGAATTGCGTTACAAAGACCCACAAGAAAATGATTGGATTACCCGCAGTCAGCACGCGACTTTTGGCTGCGAGCTGGCATCCGACGACGCCGGCATTCTGGCTGCGATTAAAAAGAATCAACGAGCATTAATCCGACGTGCCTTGCAATCGGATCTGACCACCCACATCGAAACCGATAACCACGACTTTTATCAGATTTACTCTGAAAGTCTGCGCAACCTCGGCACACCTGTGTTTGCGAAAAAACTACTGGATGCGCTGCAACAGGCATTCCCGGCCGAGACCGAAATTCTCACTATCCGCCAGCAAGGTGCTGCGGTCTCGTCCGTGTTTAACTTTTACTATCAAGGGCAAGTGCTGCCTTATTACGGCGGCGGCAAACCGATTGCGCGCGAGCTGAAAAGTAATGACTTAATGTACTACCAGCTGATGTGCCATGCCAGAGCGCACAAAGACTGCCATTTTTTTGATTTTGGCCGCAGCAAACTGGATTCCGGCGCTTATAGCTACAAAAAACATTGGGGCATGCAACATCAGCTGCTGCATTATCAGTTCAGGTTGATTAATGCCGAACAACTATCGAACTTAAGCCCGAATAACCCGAAGTACCAGCTGTTCATTAAAATGTGGCAGAAGCTACCGCTCGCGGTCAGCCGTTGGCTGGGTCCAAAACTAGCGCACTATCTGGGTTAATCTATGGCCAAGTCAAAAATTCTATATCTATGCCACCGTATCCCTTACCCGCCGAATAAAGGCGATAAAATACGTTCCTTCAACTTGCTCAAGGCATTGTCAGAGCAATATGAAGTGCATTTAGGCTGCTTTGTTGACGATGATTTTGACTATCAATATATCGATAAACTGGCGCAGTGGTGTGTGGAATATAAATGCCGGCCGCAGAAAAAATGGCGCGCCAAACTCAAAGGATTAACCGCGTTTTTAACCGGTCAGCCGATCACGGTTCCTTATTATTCCGATGTGCAGTTGCAGCGTTGGGTTGACCAAACGCTGGAGAAATATCAGATTGACAGCGTGGTGGTATTTTCCTCTTCGATGGCGCAATTTGTTGATAAACCTAAATATATCCAGCTGCATCGGGTGATTGATTTTGTCGATGTAGATTCCGATAAATGGCGGCAGTACGCCGAAAATCATCAAGGCATCATGCGCTGGGTTTATCAGCGGGAGCATCAGCTGTTACAAAAGGCTGAGCAACATTATTGTGAGCGGTTTGACCACAGTTTGTTTGTATCGCCGAATGAGGCTGAGTTGTTTCAGCAACTGATGCCAAGCGCGCTTGCTGGCAAAATCCACCCGCTGTTAAATGGTGTGGATACCGAGTTTTTCTCGCCAGAGTCCGCCCCGGCTAAGACTGCGCAGCTCCCCGTGACCGCGGATGGATTTACCCTGCCCGCGCGTTATCTGGTGTTTACCGGTGCGATGGACTACTGGGCCAATGTTGACGCCGTGCAATGGTTTGCCGATGAAGTCTGGCCAGCACTAGTGGCAGGCGACCCGGAGCTGAAGTTTATTATCGTTGGCGGCAATCCGACTGCGGCGGTGAAACTGTTGGCCAAAAGACCGGGTATTCTGGTCACCGGACGGGTCGAAGATGTCAGACCTTATATTTTAAATGCCTTGTTTGTGGTTGCACCGCTTCGCATCGCCCGGGGGATTCAGAATAAAGTATTAGAAGCGATGGCGATGAACAAAATCGTGGTGGCGAGCGCAATGGCGATGGAAGGCATCAATGCGCCAACTTCCGCTTGGCTCCGGCAATCCGATGATGCCGCAGGTTTTATCCGCCATTGTCAGGAACTGCTGGCAACGCCAGAGCAGCAGTGCGCCGCAAGGGCATGGATTATCGACCATTTTACCTGGCAAGCCACCTTGCGTCCTCTTGTAGATTGGGTCAATCCATGAACACCCGGCTGAACGCGCCAGCCAGTTCACTGGCTATTTTTAGTCTGGTCATCGCGCTTGCCACGCTGCTGTTTTGGCCTACTTTACAGCAAATCGAGCTGGTCTGGCGTGGATCCGATACCTATAGCCACAGCTATCTGGTGCCACTGATCGCACTTTGGCTCTACCGGCAACGGCCAAGCCCTGCTGCGACCCCACTGCATCCGAGTTGGTTAGCGCTGTGGTTATTACCGCTGTTGCTGTTCGGCTGGATGCTGGGTTATGCCTCTGACACCGGCACTGTTGCTCATTTTGGAGCCATCCTGACCTTACAGTTACTGCTGGTTGCCTGGCTGGGTCCTGAACTTTCCCGACACTACAAATTTGCCATTTTTTATCTGATTTTTATGGTGCCTTTTGGCGATTTCCTCAATTTACCGCTGCAAAACATTACGGCCGATCTGACGGTGCTGATCCTGCATGCACTGAACATTCCGGTGTTTCGCGAGGGTCTGTTTCTAACCACGCCGGTCGGTAATTTTGAAGTCGCGGTGGCCTGCTCCGGCCTTAGATTTTTGATTGCGTCTATTGCCATTGGCACTTTGTTTGCCCACCTGACCTACCAGAGTTTTTATCGACAGTTGGCATTTGTGATCATGCTGATTGTCGTTTCTATTCTGGCCAACGGCTTGCGGGCGGCTTTGCTGATTGTCGTCGCCGAGCAAACGAACATGGCCTATGGCTTTGGCGACGATCACTATGTCTATGGCTGGGTGGTGTTTGGCTTGGTGATGCTGTTGATGTTCTGGTTGGGCGGCAAATTTTCTGATTTACCACCAGCGGCGCAGCAGCGTGAAAAATCGACCTTGGATCAAGCAGGCAGCGAAAACGCGGCAAATATCCTGACCATTCCGGGGTTTACCAAAGCGCAGGCCGGCCTGGTTATCGCGCTGTTGGCACTTTCCATCAGTTGGCGCATGCAGTTAACCACGGCGCCTATTGTCGCGGAGCCACCGGCCGCTCTGGCAATCCCGGACAGCGAAGCCATCGACGCATTACAATGGGGCATCCAGTTTAGCCAGCCGCAACGCGTGAGCTTACTCAGCACCCAGGATAAAGTTAGTTACTTCCGCGCTGAATTTGCCCATCGCCAACAGCAAGGCAAATTGATTAGCTGGAACAACAAGCTGTTTAACGAGAAAGTCTGGACTGTCAGTGCAGCAAAAACCTGGCAGGATCCTGAGTTAACCGCCCGTCACTTGGTACTGCGCAACTTACGAGGCGAAACACTACAACTGGTGTATTGGTATCAGGTAGCTGATACCTCAACCAGCACGCACTGGCAGGTAAAGTTAGCCCAGATGGTCGCCCTGTTCACCGGCGATTCCAGCTACGGCCAGTTCAATGCGGTGGCTGTGGCAGATGATCCGGCAACGCCGACCACAATTCGGGCCACAAAGCTTAGTGATGCCGTGCAACGATTACAAACGATGGCGGCCCCCAAATGAGCCAGCCGAGCATCGACCAGAGCCGCCAGCAAAATAGCCAGCCAAGCAGCCAACAAGCCTCTGGGAGTAATAGCACTGGCAGCCACAGCGGTCAAAAAACGCATATTGTGCATTATGTCTGGGGATTTCATACCGGCGGCCTGGAAAACGGCGTGGTGAATCTGATTAACCACTTACCCAAGGGTCAGTATCGCCATAGCATTGTCTGCCAAAAAGGCCATGATCCGCAGTTTTTTAACCGTATTCAGGCCCCTGATGTAGCGATCTACGATCTGGCCAAACAGGAAGGGACCGATTTAGCACTGTTCTGGCGTCTGGCCAAATTACTGCGCCAGCTCAAACCCGATGTCTTCCATAGCCGGAACTTAAGCACCATGGAAGGCCAGCTGATCGCCAGATTGCTGCGGGTGAAACTGCGGATCCACGGCGAGCATGGCTGGGATGTTGGCGATATCGGCGGCACCAATACCCGTTACCAACAACTGCGCCGTTGGTTAAAAGGCTGTGTCCATCAGTTTGTCGCACTGTCGACCGAAGCACAGCACTATCTGATTGACACCATCGGCGTCGCATCGGCTCGAGTCCATCGCATTTGTAACGGCGTGGATGTGGGCCGTTTTGCACAAGAGGCCATCAACAACGAACCGCTGCCGTGGCAGTTTAGTAAAGAGCACTGGGTGTTTGGTACGGTCGGCCGGATGGCTACGGTGAAAAACCAGCCGCTGTTGCTGGAAGCTTTTATCGAGCTTTGTCAGCGTTATCCGGAGAAAGCCGCTGGTCTTCGGCTGCTGCTGGTTGGGGATGGCGTGCTGGTGCCGGCGTTGAAATCCCGGGCGGCAGAAGCCCGGCTCACCGATGCGGTGATCTTTGCCGGAAACAGCAGCAATGTCCCGTTGATGATGTCGCAGATGGATGTGTTTGTGCTGCCCTCTTTGGCTGAAGGCATTTCCAATACCATCCTCGAAGCGATGGCCGCCGGATTACCGGTGATCGCCTCCAACGTTGGCGGCAACCCGGAGCTGATTCTGCCCGCCCATCAGCACAGCCATTTATTTGAAAGTAATAACAGCACGATGCTGGCCGATTGCATGGCGTTATATCTTGAAAACCCTGGCCGTTATCAACAAGATAGCGAATTGGTTAAACAGCACTGTCAAAACAATTTTAGTCTGGCTACGATGGTACAGCGGTATCATCAGTTGTATCAGTCTGTGTGGAAAAAAGGATCTTAGCGAACATGTGTGGAATTGCCGGCATTTACTTCCCAACGAGCCAACAACAACCGGATGCAACCCTGTTGCGTCAGATGAACGACAGTCAGCTGCACCGGGGGCCAGACGCCGGCGATTATTTTTTTGCACCGGGCGTTGGTTTAGCACACCGCCGCTTGTCGATTATCGACCTCGATGGCAGTCCACAACCGATGCGTACCCCGGACAACAGCGTGTGCGTGGTGTTTAATGGCGAAATTTATAACTTTAAAGAATTACGCACCGAACTCCAGGCCAAGGGTTACCAATTTATCAGTCAAGGCGACACGGAAACCATTTTGCATGCCTGGCGCGAATGGGGGGTCGATTGCGTCCATCATTTACGGGGCATGTTTGCCATCGGGATTTGGGATGAGAAAACCAAGAGCCTGTTTTTAGCCCGTGACCGTCTGGGCGTTAAACCCATGTTCTACAGCTTGCTGCCGGGCAATGAATTTGTGTTTGGCTCTGAGCTGAAAGTGCTGAAACAACATCCGAAATTTGACCGCACTTTACGCGATACCGCGATTGAGGACTATTTCAGCTTTGGTTATGTGCCCGAGCCTCATACCATTTATCAGCATTGTTACAAACTTGAACCCGGTCATCGGATGTTGCTGACCCCAGGCATGACGCAATTACCCAAACCCGAGCAATATTGGGATATTCCGACCCAGTGGGCGGACGACGTAACCGCCGCTGACGCCGAACAAGAACTAGTGAAACGGTTTAAAGAAGCCGTTGGCATTCGGATGGTGGCTGACGTGCCGCTGGGGGCTTTCTTATCCGGTGGGGTCGATTCTTCGGCGGTCGTGGCAATGATGTCGCAATTGCAATCGGACCCGGTGAACACCTGTGCCATCGGTTTTGATGTCCCGACCTTTAACGAAACCGAATTTGCCCAAATGGTGGCCGACCGTTATCACACCAACCACAGTGTGCAGGTGGTGAGTCAAAACGATTTTGAACTCATCGATCTGCTGCCGGGGTTATACGATGAGCCTTATGCTGACAGTTCAGCCATGCCCACCTATCGCGTCTGCCAAATGGCCCGACAAAAAGTGACAGTGGCGCTTTCGGGTGACGGTGGTGATGAAGTGTTTGCCGGCTATCGTCGGTACAACATGCATATGAATGAAGATAAAGTACGCAATCTGCTGCCACTGGGTTTGCGCAAAGCCATTTTCGCCCCCTTAGGAAAGTTTTACCCCAAACTGGATTGGGCGCCCAAATTCCTGCGCGCCAAAACCACCTTTCAGTCAATGGCGATGGATTCGGTTGAGGGCTATCACAACTCCATCTCGATTTTACGGGCCGATGAGCGGGAAAAGTTGTTCTCCGCTGAGTTTAAACAAAAGCTAAAAGGCTATAACTCGCTGCAAGTGTTCCGCCGCTATCAGCAAAACACCCAAGCACTGGATCCGCTCAAAACGGTGCAATATATTGATTTAAAAACCTATTTAGTCGGCGACATTTTAACCAAAGTTGACCGGGCTTCGATGGCGCACTCATTGGAAGTACGGGTGCCATTTTTAGATCACAAGTTTATTGAATGGGCATTTAAACTGACTTCAGACGCCAACCTGGCCGGTGGCGTGGGTAAGCTCACCCTGAAAAAAACACTGGAGCCGCATTTACCGGACGATGTGCTGTATCGCAAAAAGATGGGATTCGCCGTGCCTTTGGCCGATTGGTTCCGTGGCCCGCTACAGCAAAAACTACAAGACAGCGTCCTGTCCGAACGGATGCTCGGTTGTGGTATTTTTGCCCCGGAACAACTCAAACGCTTAGTCAAGGATCACATTAGCGGCTTAAAAGACAACAGTGCATCCCTCTGGACGCTGATGATGTTTGATGGCTTTTTACGGTTGGAATAAGGCGTATCTCAATGAAAATTTTACACTTATTCGACCACTCAATCCCACTGCACAGCGGCTATACCTTTCGCTCCAGAGCTATTTTGCAGCAACAGGCCGCGGCGGGCTTTGCAACTTGTCACCTGACCAGCCCAAAACAAGGTGCTTGCCAACATGATCAGGAAACCGTTGATGGCTTAACGTTTTATCGTACGCCAGCGCCCGATAGCTGGTGGTCTAAATTACCGGTATTCAGCCAGCTGGCATTGATCCCGGCGATGAAAAAGCGTTTGCTCGACGTGATCGCCATTGAACAACCCGACATCATTCATGCCCACTCCCCTGCGCTGAATGGCATGGCAGCGCTGTTTGCCGCAAGAGCGCTTAAAGCTGCAGGCAAATCCGCCGGCATTCCGGTGGTATACGAGGTGCGGGCGTTTTGGGAAGACGCTGCGGTTGATCATGGCACCTGCAAAGAAGGCGACTTACGTTACCGCCTGACCAAAGCCATGGAAACCTATGTGCTGAAACATGCCGACGCCGTGACCACCATTTGTGAAGGGTTACGCAAAGACATGCTTGCACGGGGGATTGCCGCCGAAAAAATCACCCCTATTCCAAACGCGGTGAACGTTGAGCAGTTCCAGCTGTTGACCGAAAAAGATCAGACTCTGTTGCAAAGCCTTGGCCTCGAAGGAAAAAAGGTGCTGGGGTTTCTTGGCTCGTTTTACGCTTACGAGGGGTTGGATTTATTAGTGGCGGCGATGCCGGCGATTTTAAAACAAGTGCCAGAAGCTGTATTACTGCTGGTGGGTGGCGGTCCGCAACAACAAGCACTCGAGCAACAAATAAAACAGCTCGGACTGGAGCAGCAGGTATTGATGCCTGGCCGGGTGCCCCACAGTGTAGTGAATAGCTATTACAGCCTGGTTGATTTATTGGTTTATCCCAGAAAATCGATGCGTCTGACCGAACTGGTAACGCCACTGAAACCGTTAGAGGCCATGGCGCAAGGCAAGTTATTACTGGCATCGGATGTGGGTGGCCATCATGAATTGATTGAAGATGGCAAAACCGGCTGGCTGTTTAAAAAAGATGATCTCGCCGATTTGACAAACAAAGTGGTCCAGATATTACAACAGCAGAGCCAACCGCAGATCCTGCAACAGGCACTGGACTATGTCCGGCATCAGCGCACCTGGCGTAATTCAGTGGCTAATTATCATCAGGTTTACCGCCAGGCACTTGCAGCACGATGAAAATACTCACTCTGACCTCGTTATACCCAAATGCCTGCCAACCGCGACATGGTATTTTTATTGAGACCCGGGTACGAAAACTTAAAGAGCGCTACCCGGAGCTCGAAGTGGAAGTGCTGGCGCCGGTGCCTTGGTTTCCGCTGCTTGATCGTTTTATTGCCAGTCGTAAAGCCCTGAAAAACATTCCTGCGACCGAAGTCCGGCATGGCATCCAGTTGTATCACCCTCGTTATCTGGCCATCCCGGGTCTTGGCATGTATAGCAATCCGTTTTTTATGTTTATAGCTTTGTGCTGGTTTCACTGGCGCCAGCCTGATGTGATTAAAACCGCGGAAGTACTGGACGGTCATTATATCTATCCGGATGGAGTCGCCGCTGCGTGGTTAGCCAAATTGTTAAAAAAACCATTGATGCTAACGGCAAGAGGCAATGATATAAGTTTGCTGCCGAATAGCCCGGTGATCAGACCGTTAATTGTATCAGCTCTGCAGCGCGCGGATGTCTGTGCCGGCGTTTGTCAGGCACTGGTCAATGAAATGCGTGAGCTAGCGCCCCAGCAACCAAACTATACAGTGCTGCGAAATGGCGTCGATCTAACACTATTTCAGCCTTTGTCATTGAAAGACCGGCAACAACTTCGCCAAGAGCGAGGTTTGGATCAACAGTATGTATTACTTTGCGTAGGTCATTTTATTGAACGCAAAGGCCAGTATCTGATCATTGAAGCCTTGGCAGCATTGCCAGGTGCGACCTTACTGCTGGCTGGCGATGGTGAAATGCAGGCTGAATTGATAAAACAGGTAGAACAATTGGGTCTGACACAGCGGGTGCAGTTCCTGGGTCATCGCACACCAGAGCAACTAAAGTCAGATTACAACTGCGCCGATTTACTGCTACTGCCGTCAAGCCGAGAAGGCTGGGCTAATGTGCTCTTAGAAGCGATGGCATGTGGTACCAGAGTTCTTGCTACCAGCGTATGGGGAACTCCGGAAGTTGTTGCTGCACCTGCTGCTGGTACTTTATTGGCGGAGCGTTCTGTTAAAGCTTTGACACTGGCGATTGCTTCTGAAATGCAGCAACCAGCAGATCGTGCTGCAACCCGCAACTATGCCGAACTGTTTTCCTGGGATGACACTGCGCATAAAATTTATGCTGTAGCACAACAACTGAGTCAGCAACATGCTAGATAGTTTGTTTTTGTTAATGAATGTCGTGGCCATGATCTACCTGATTTTATGGTCGATTAAACACAACGATCAGGATAAATAACGATGCGTGACATTCTGATTGTTGGCTTGTTTTTGTTTGTGGTTTACCATTCGTTCCGTCGGCCATATATCGGTGTATGTGCATGGATATGGATCGCACTTACAGCACCTACCGCATGGGCTTTTGGTTTCTCGACCAGCCTTCGAATGAATTTGACTATCGTTATTGTCACCTTCTTATCTTATCTATTTGCATATAAAAACAAGACGTTCAGCATTGGTGGTGTTGGCTGGCTAATGCTCATGTTCCTTCTTCAGGCGACCATATCAACCTTTGCACACAATACGCTGGATGGTGCCGAGGTGTTCAAGTACTTTACAGATCATGTAAAAACAGCATTACTATTTATATTTGTTGTGCTTATCATCCGCAGTAAAGTTGAAATTATTACGTTTATCTGGTGTATTATTTTTTCTGTATCTGCATATGCAGCAATGGAAGGACTCAAGTTTATTTTGTCCGGTGGTGGACATGAGATTATCGGTCGAGCAGGTGTGGTCATTGATCGAAATGACTTGGCTGTAGCCATTAATATGAGCATTCCATTAATTTTCTTTTTGCTGAGTGTGACTGAAAATAAATGGCTTAGGCGGGGATTATGGCTATTAGCTCTTCTTAATGTAGTAGCTGTAGTTGGTTCTTACTCTCGGGGCGGTTTTATTGGACTTGTGATTATCGCCGCTGCTGCTTGGCTTCGCAGCAACCACAAACTTGTACTTGCGCTTCTGGCAGCTTTGGTGATTCCAACCTTGTATATGAATACTCCAGAAGAATGGCGGGAGCGTCAAAGCACAGTATCAACTGCGGCAACTGAAGATAGCTCCTTTATCGGAAGACTTTGGGCCTGGAAAATATCCACTTTGATTGCTCTGGATGATCCGATGACCGGTGGCGGTTACCGCGCTGTTACTGATCCGTCGTTATGGCATTATTATGGAGGATTTACACCTAATTTTGGTCCTATTGAAACCCCACCGATCCCGATTGAACTTGAACCTAAAGCTGCTCATAACATTTATTTTCAAGTGCTTGGAGATCATGGTTTTATTGGTTTAGGCCTATTTTTATTAATCTTGGCAAAGTCTTATTTAAATAATTTCCGCAATTATCGCTACGGTAAACGTCACAACATTCTTTGGATGGCAAATTTATCCAGCGCCCTTAATGTTTCATTTTTAGGGTATGGCATCACCGGTATGAACGTGAGTCTTGCTTATTTCGACCTAGCCTATGCTTTATTAGGATTGGTTGTTGTAGTAAATCTGGCAAAAGCTAACCATATGAAACAACAACTGATGGCTCTCCCCCAAGAGCGCCATCAGTTTCTGGCAAAAAAAGTCAGGATTTAACTGCGCGGAAAATACGATAAAGGTACTTGTTATTGCTTAGCAGCCAGTACAACCAAGATCGGCCAGGTAAAAAACGGAGTAAGAAACTCTGATAGAAGGCTGGTGCAGCTAGATCTTGCCTTCCACTCCAAAAACATTGATATGCATAAGTAAAATGACGCTCACCAAGATAGTAGTTAATTGTTTCCTTATTTATCGACAGACCAGATGGGCAATAAGTGCCATACGTTTGAATAACAGCCTGCAATACTTCTAAACTATAATTACGTAGGTGAACTTTATTAGTCGTACTTGTGGGGTTCTGTCGGTAGAGCGCAAAAATAGGCGCCAATTTAGCGATTTGACCGCATCGAGCTAACCTCAACCAATAATGATGGTCTTCACCAATCCGAAATTCCTCTGAGAAAAAACCGACTTCATTGACTACGTTACGCCTGATTAACACCGTTATGGTATGCAACAACGAAACTTTTAACAGCGGAAGATACAGCCAACCCGAACCCGTTTCATCTATTGCTACACCTGACGGAGTGCCGGTCTCTTGTTCAGTATATTCAGGAACAGTACCACCATCCCAAACCTGCCAACTACTATAACAAGCTGCGTATTGAGGATGCTGTTGCAGAAATGCCACTTGAGCCGATAATTTTCCCGGCAACCATAAGTCGTCACTGTCATGGAAAGCGACAAAATCACCAGTTACGTATCTCAATCCATGATTTCTCGCTGCTGCAGGGCCGGCATTAGGCTGGCATATCAGCCGAATCTGGTCACCATAACTTTGCAAAATTGCAACACTATCATCACTGGAACCATCATCAACCACGATCAACTCAATATTCGAATAGTCTTGTTGCAAAACACTATCAATAGCACTTCGAATATAAGCAGAATTGTTGTAGCTTGGCATAACCACACTGACTTTAGGCTGTAATACTTCTGAATTTGCAATTTGATTAGCGTGCATGATGCTGTCTCAGAAGTTCTGCTTTCGCCAGAAGACGTTCAGTATTATCAGCAAGCAATTTATCGCTACTGAGATGCCCTTTACAATTGCTTGCAACTGCAACGAGTGCAGCAGCAGATGCTTCTATTTGGCGGTAACTCGATTGTGCAGGCGGAGGGTCCTGCCAGCTATCACTCCAGACAGATAAGGTCTTCAGGACTCTTTTGGATTTATGCTTAAATGCATCTTTAATGCTGTACTGCGAATCTCCGCGAAATACTGGAAGTAAAGGTTGAAAACTTGCAGCGACCTGCACCGAATCAAGCCAGTCCTGCCATTTAAATTCAGATATATGCGGATAAGCTTTGGCGGGAGTCCAAGGGACCCGAAAGGCATCAGCGAGAATAGCACCATGCATCGCCTCAGTGATCAGATGTTCACTTTGTTTAATTTGTAGGAAAACATCAAGGAAATCCTGCTGGGGGTCAATCAGATTGATGCCAGCTAAAGTACATACTTTTTGCCAATCCCCCATTCTTGCACTGTCACAGTGCGGCATGTATGAAACTTTGAACTTTTTTTCTGGCTGGCGCTTTTCGTACAAAGGCGTCAGCATTGCCGGATCGGTGATTGCTAACGCTGGGTCTAATCCAAGCGCTTTCGCGGTACCGGGACCTCTTACGCAGTAAAAGGACCAGTCTGGCGTAATTGCTGGCAAACGACCATAACCATGCCCCGAACCAAAAACTGAAACTTTAGCTGCAGTCGGGATTCGATGATTTAATAACGTGCCAATCCCAATTAATAAATCATTCGAATTTTCATCAAGTAGCTCTGGAAAAAGCTTTCCGAACAACCAAGGGTTTAAATCATCGCCGAAATTACCACCTGGGTCTTTAAAAAAATAAAGTTTCATTGAGCACTCTTAAAACCTAAATTTAATAAGTTCCTGACACTGACTGCGATTAAACAGCCAGTTCAAGCTGAAGTAACACATCAACCCCAAACACCCTTTTGCTGAAATCTCCAATATCATCAGCCAGTGCTGAGCTACTTGAGGTTTGGGTATTGGAATACCAAACCAAGTCGTTCCATACTGGAGAAATAAGAATGTGAGCAAAGAAAAAATCAAAGGTTTGTGAACATTTTGCCACAGCACACCCCAGCTAATCCCTGAACGGCTTGTCAGCAGCCATAAAGCAAACAATAACATCATTGGAGTAATCAACAGCCAGCCCCATGCTAGAGCCAGCAGGCCGTAAGGCGCAACTAGCCAAGTCATTAGTGCAACCAAACCACAGGAAAATGTCACATGCTGCAAGCCTGTCGAGGGATGCCCAAGGGCTTTTAATAAAGGCGAAAATAAGTTACTCAATATCCGCAAAGGTATTGTCAAGAGAATAAGCTGCAACGGGGCTGCAACAATACGCCAGTTTTCCCCTAGCAATAACACAACCGCCGGTTCGACAACCGCGGCAAATAACAGGAAAAAAGGAAACGCTGTCATACTTACTAAGCTAAGAACTTTGGCGAAAATACGTTGGCACTCTTCTGGATGCTGTCGGATCCGAGCATACATCGGAAAAGCTACTTCATTCACGAGCGGCATAAGTTTGGCCATCGGCAAAATCGCCAAATGCATTGCCAAGGCATAAAAACCTAAAGTTTCCGTCGGTAAGGTTAAGCCTGCCAGGAGAATGTCAACTTTCATAAACAAACCAAACATCAGGCTGGTTGCAGCAACTGTCAGTCCAAATTTCAGTGCTGGCCACATCTGTGAGAAATCGACTAGTGGGAGATAGACCCGACCAATCAACCATGAATATCCAATCGTACGTAATAGTATATTTAGAAGATTAGATAAGATCAGCGCCCAAAAACCAAATCCCTGCCAAGCCAGATACAGCGAAAGTACCGCAGTACAAATAGCACTGTATAAATCTATCAGGCCACGACTTTTAAAATCCATTTTTCTCGCCAGTAGACTCGAAGCGAGCACCAACCAGGGAGTACAAAGAAACACCAACGCACTGAGTCGCAGGATATCAGTCAGGACCTGCTGCTGATAAAAGGTTGCAAGTTGCGGAGCAGCGAAAAACAATAAACCAGACATCAACGTCGTCAAGCAAATAAGTAGGTTCAAAGTCTTGCGGTTAAAACTTTCCTCAGCTTGTTTCTGCTGAATCAGAGCATCTCCAAGCCCCGATGAACATAAAAGCAGCACTAACGTAAACACAATTTCGGTTAGCGCTACAACTGCATAGTCTGCCGGTGTCAGAAACCTGATAACAACCAACGAAATAACCCAAGTAACCAATTGCGACAAACCACGGAGGTATAAAGTCCATTTGAATGCTTGTTTTGCTTCAGCAATATGACCGTTCATCGATCAAGAGAATCCTAGTGTAATCATTTCGGGTAAATCACATCGTTATGCCATTTTTACGAAGCTGTTGCTTCAGCCAAGGCAAAGGATAACCGAGCTGGTAAGCCTTGCGGGCATAAATGGAAGACTCATCTAAATTTTTTAGTCTAAAGTAGTAAACTCCAAGCGCATAATTTAAATCCGCAGATTTATCCCGAACTGTCGGATCTACAGACAATAGTAAGTCAATTGCATCCTGTAGCTGTTTATCTTTTGCCAGTTGACGGGCTAATTCTATTTTGGCTGGTGTATAAGTAGGCATTTTAGCAATAAGCTTCTCTAGCATGGTTCTGCTTGCAGCGGTATCTCCGGTTAAGTACGCAGCTTTTGCTTGATTAACATGGATTTCTCCATAGACACGATGATCCGGTAGCACTTTACGAGCGCTAAAACTGATTTCATCAAGTGCTCTTTTGTAGGTAGCAATTTTTTTTGCCTCGGACGATTCCAAGGCCGCCCTGGATAAATAAACGAGACCAGCACAATAGTGCCAAGCGCCACCTGCCTTTTCTGCATCATCAAAAGCAGCACGAAACTCAGTAAGGCTATATTTATTGGTATAACCTAGATTGCGACCAACCTGCGTCACCGAATAAAACTTTTTGCAATTGTCACTCAGCATACGAAATTCAGTTTCGGTGATCAGAACATTAAATGCATAAGTAAATGGACTTACGAAAATCACCAAAAATAAAATGCTTGGAAGGATTTTTAACAATTTTAACATATAGAATTCCTATGGCAGCACCTACTTCATCGTTACGACAAACTAAGCTTTCTGTAAGACGACCAAAAATACCAGTTGAAATGGCCTAATTCAAATGAATAAAAGCTTTTCGCTTACAACATTGTTGGCAGATTTTTTATAAACTGTATAAGTCAATCGTTCTAACTTTTCTTTTAGAGTACAACGACTCCAACGTTCGATGTTGGCAATCTACAGATACCAAGCGATCAATTTATCAGTAAGACACATTATAAAGCGAAGTAACACCCCAAAAGTTGGCAGATGTAAAGCTTAGACTTTGTGAATTTTTGATTACATAAAAAATTTTAGCGAACCTGTTTAACAAATGAACCTCATAGAAGTGGCCGTTGCTGTAGGCTAAACCAACACATTCTCGTGTCTTTGAAACTACCTAATCGCATTAGCAATTGTCTAAGTTTGATATCTAAAATATTCAGCTCTATTTCAGACTCTTAGTCAAAATCTTCGGTAATACAGCTAATACGGCTATGTTGCCTTAACGTTTATGCGCTAAAATCAACCGCATGAAATACAGGTCTCTAGTAGGTCTGTTAATGATTTGTCTGGCTGTTTTGGGAATATCGCATGATATTTAAATTTGGTTTTAGAGCTTACATCATTGCCATTATATCGCTTGGCATGTTTCTGTGTCCCCCTCTTGCGAACGCTGCGTGGGAAAAACTCGCAACCAAAAATTCGTTTAATGACATTGTTTTGACAAGAGAAGAACACAAAAACCTAATTGAAATTACTGGCAGTGCACCGTTTTGGGGGCATACTGGTCCAAATTCTGTATTTTTAGCCTGGAACAGCGCAGCTTTCGACCCCCAAACCCAACGTATGTATTTTATCGGCGGCGGGCATGCCGATTATGGCGGCAACGAAGTTTACATGTTTTCCCTAAGGGATGGCCTCTGGTCGAGGATAAATATGCCTGAGCCGCTGACGGTTGCAGAAGCTCATTCTCAAATTCCAGAAAGAGTGGCATTTTTACCAGCTAACACACCACTATCATCGCATTCTTATGATGGCATCACATGGAACTCAAAAACCCGAAGTTTCTGGCTGGCAAGTTCCCACGGCTTCGGTGGATCAGGTATGCCAACACACCAACCTTCAGAATCTTACATATGGGAGTTTACTCCAGAACAGGTTCGTTGGAAAAAACACAAAATTAGTTACAAAGCGAGATGGCCTAAACTTATTGCGCTTGGTGACAGCGGTAAAACTCTACTCATTGAATATCTCGATCATAGCTTCCATCGAGCCCTTATAGTGGATGAACAGGGTCAGGAACAGGTACTTGGTAAAGTTCAAGGACTCGAAAACACCTCTTCAATCGGTAATTTGTTCAACAACCCGGTAACAGGTCAAATATACAGTGCCCACATGGAAGGGATTTTCGAGATTACAATCAATAATAACAAAGTCGCCGCAAAAAAAATTGCGACATTTCCTCCACTTTCGCAATTACATTTGACTATGGACTTTCGCCAAGCTGGATACGCCTATCGACCACGAGATGGAAAGTTTTACATCTGGAATGGTGGACAACATCTATTAAGTTGGACTCCTGACACTGACAAGTTCGAGGTAATATGGCATCAAGCCGGAGAGGCTCCTGACATAGGTAATCCAGGTGCCGGCAAAGTCTTTGATAAATTTGTTTACATTGAAAGTGAGGATACGTTTATTGCGATTATGAACGGCTCCGATGGTAGCGGCAGCAATGGGGTCTGGATTTGGCGTCCTGAAGAGAATGATATTCATATCAACCAGTTAAATATAGGCGAACTCCAGCTAGATGGTCAGACACAACATTCCGTTTCTCTATTTATGCCAATTACGGCTGGCGATCGAAATTATAACAGCCGAGTGAGTTTGTCGTACCGACTTGATGGGGTTGATGACTGGCAACAGGGTCCAGATTTACTTAGAATTAGACCAGAATTAACGCGTAACAGTAAAAATAAGACAGGTATCTCAGGAGAAGGTTTCGCTGGAATGGTAACCGGCTTGTCTGATGCTACTAAATATCAATTCAAAGTGACAGTTTCTGATGGTGATGGTGTCATTGGCGAATCAGAACAAGTATTAGTTGCTGAAACCAAAGAAATTCCTCGTTCGGGTAACCATACCCGGCAGTATAAAGTATCCACCAGCGAGGAGTTAACACAAGCGTTAACGTCCGTATTACCTGGAGACGTTGTTGAGATTGTTCCGGGCATCTATAGCGGTAGTTTTATCCTAAACCGCAATGGGACAGCCAACCAACCTATTACCCTAAGAGGTGCCCTTGCATCAATAACCACAATTGACGCCACTGGTCATGCCAGAGGCTTACTGATTGCAGCTAGCCACATAAGAATTGAAAACTTGACCGTCCTAGGCGCTTCAACTGGTGTGGCTGTTAATGGCAGCAGGCTTGATATCTCACTTCAAAACCTGTGGATTAAGGAAGTAAAAGTTGGAATTCATGCTATGGGAGGCCAACAAGATTTATATATAGCCAATAATGTGTTGCAAGGCGGAGTTGCACCGGGAGATGTCAGCAGCTCAACTTGGAATTTCGAAGGTATTGTTGTTACTGGTCAAAATATTGAAATAGTCAAAAACACGCTTTCAGGCTTTGGCGATTCACTTGGTCTTCATTGGAATTCGAGTATTCCAAACAAATCAATCAACATTCATCACAATAAAGTCCTCTGGGGTGGCGATGATGGCATAGAGTTTGACTTTGCCTTACGAAACGTCAGCGCTAGCCATAATTTGCTGATGAATGTTGCAAATGGCTTGAGTTTTCAACCGGTTTGGGGGGGGCCAGTGTACGCGACACGAAATTTAGTCGTGAATGCTGGTAGAGGTCCGGTAAAAATTAAACCAGAACTGGACCATCCGAATGGTATGTTAATTTTTCATAATACTTTTATTCGTAGCAAATCAGACATCCAATATGGCGGCAGTGAAGCTTGGTCAAATTCCAGCGGTCTGATTCGCCAGCTTTACGTAAAAAATAATCTGTTTGTTAGCCCAGTGCAGAGCAATTACGTGTTGAAGAATGAATCTCAGCATGACCTTACTGAGCTCAGCCACAATGGTTGGACAGCGGAGGGAAGATTTAATTTCTACCTCTATAACCGTCCTTACACCATTAGCGTAAAAAACTTTTCCCAATGGAAAAATAGTGAATTTGGGATTTACGATCAGCTAATAAGTTCTCAACTTTTATTCAAAAATCTGCCACTAGATGTAGACTCACATGAGTTCTCACAGCAATTGAATGAAAACATGCTTGATTTAAGCCCCGCTGAAGGAAGCGCTGCGATAGATAAAGCAGTTCGAATCATTGGCATGAATGACAGCTATTCTGGCGAAGCTCCTGATATTGGTGCTATTGAGCAAGGTGATAGCCCACTAATATATGGGGCAAGTCTAAGCTTAAATCCTCCAGAGGATAACTATCCTATCGGTGACCATGCCAGGGCTGAAATGAACAAAAGTGTCGTAATAAAACCACTGGCTAATGATATTCTGCTTGATGCAGCTAAAGTTCAGGTCAATTTTCTCCGCCAGCCCGATACTACTCAGGGGACAATCGAACTGCTTGAAGATAATTTGGTCCGCTTTGTGCCAGCCAAAGATTTTACGGGTACCGTGATAATAGATTATTTCCTTTTATCAACCAATAGAACCGGACAAACACTGGCTGAACTACCGGTCGCACAAATCAACATCCTGGTTACTCCTCCAAACAGCCCACCACAAGCAGGCACTGATCATTTCAGTCTGTATGAGGGCAACGATTTGATTATATTTATCAATGAACTACTTAAAAATGACAGCGATGTAGATGGCGATTACCTGCAAATAATCGAGGTCAGCCAACCTAGCTATGGTGAACTAATCCACAATCCAGACCATATAAAATACAAGTCTAAAGTAGGTTATGTCGGTCAGGACACTTTTTCCTATCGACTTCATGATGGACAAGGTGGAATTGCCTCTGGCAAAGTAGTATTGAATGTTATGTCAAATGGAACCATTGTTGGGACTCCTTGGCGCGATTATATAGACATGTCTAATCGCTCAGATGGGTTCGTGATCTTTGGAAAAGGAGGACCTGACATAATTACTGGATCTTCAGGGGACGACACAATCAGCGGAGATGAAAATGAGGATCGAATGAACGGTGGACCGGGCAACGATATATTTCTCTACAGTGGCCAGGATAAATCTCACGATTGGGTTGATGGCGGTGAAGGTTTCGATGAAATTCGAGGAGATGATGGCGACACTCGAATCGGATTGCATGAAATAAAGAATATTGAGCGTGTTAATGGCGGTGCTGGATTTGATGTGATTTCAGGTACCATTTGGAGGCAAATTTTCGACTTTAGTAAAGTTGAACTTGTGAGTATTGAGTTGATTGACGGCGGCGATTATGGAGACATCATTATCGGAAGTGCCGGAGATGACAATATAAAAGGTAGCCATGGAAATGATGACCTTGATGGCGGCCCTGGTATTGATACCGCAGTCTATGAGTTGCCCATTACCAGCTATCAAATCAGCAGAAAAAATGGCGCCATTGAGGTTCGGGCACTTCAAGGCAACGAAGGCACAGATCTATTAAAGAACTTTGAATTTCTGCAGTTTAGCGATAGTCGGCTGGCCACTGCGGATATCCGCTAAGACGCAGAAGAACTGATTTCCTCAAGCAACAAGCAATTGTTTTGTTGCTTGAGTTCATTGATTTGATAGCTGTTGAAGCGTTGAATGTTTTGTTCATTGCACGCTTTTGATACGCAAATCAGTGCTTTTTGCTATTGACCTGTAGTGATAGAAACCGCTCAGACAGTACAAATAAGAAAAGTAAACGCTCATCGTAAGTGCAAACGATAGTAACCAGTAATAGTTGTTACCATTCACAAAGCCAATGATTACCTAAGCTTTTTCAGCCAATAGGTTAGATTGTTGTCGTCGACAAAGTAACTTCGAGTTAGCCCAACACTGGTGCCTTAATTTGCCCTTACAAATTTTAAAAAAATATTTTCCAACATTACATTTGTTGACCTTTACCCCAAATTTAAGACCATGACATTGATGAGATTTCCAATAAACTGGAGCCAATGGAGATCTCAAAATGAAAAAACGCTACACCGAAGAACAAATCATCAAAGCCATCAAGCAGCATGAAGCGGGTTCTAAAGTCGAAGATCTGTGCCGCGAGATGGGCATATCTGTCGGCACCTTCTACAACTGGCGCAGCAAGTATGCGGGCCTGGAAGTAAATGAAGCAAAGCGGCTGAAGGAGCTTGAAACCGAGAATAACAGGCTCAAGAAGATGCTGGCCGACAAGATGCTGGAAGTTGAAG
>Ga0209207_1000061_pt1 | contig 98205 bp, 106 predicted proteins | sample SaghotsprinmetaG_FD_184140 | JGI IMG/M metagenome (GOLD analysis project Ga0209207, IMG submission 184140) | Hot spring microbial communities from South Africa to study Microbial Dark Matter (Phase II) - Sagole hot spring metaG (SPAdes) (version 3) | ecosystem: Environmental > Aquatic > Thermal... | reverse complement strand
AAAACGCCGACTGAATCCATCTTATTCCACTTTAACCAAATTCAAGGTACGTACGGTTCCTTGGTTCCTTCTTAATTCAAAGTGGACGACTTCTCATTACAATTTGCGTTTTTTTATTAATCTTATTTTGATAGATATTTCCCCAGATCTTGTCCGTTTGTATTTCAATTGAATGAATTTGTCGCAATATTTGACCAGCTTCATATCCAAGTTTGTATTGTATATCTATAGGATACTGATTAATGATATTCTCTAAATCTTGGCCATCTATCCATTTTGAGAGTGTATAACAATATTGTTCATCGAGCGTTTTCCCAATTTCAAATGGTTTAATGATGTTGACATCTTGTAGTGATGAATGATTAAGTATGTCATATTCGTATTTCTTATGCTCATATTCTTTTATATTTGAGACACGTAATAGATAATATTTATTATTTCTATCCTTTAATTTGAATTTAGTATCAAAGGACCATCCTTTTTGAATGATTTCGTATGTAACATATAAATCTGATTTAGGCAGTATTTCTTTTATAGTTTGAATATTCATAGGATATTATTGTATCACTTGTATAATGTATATCAATTGTAAGTTAAAGAATGTTTTGATATAGTCGAGCTATCAAAGGAGACTTTATGGCAATCGTAAATATAAAAATAGAAACGCTCGTCCATGCACCAATTGATTTTGTTTGGAGCACATGGAACTCTGCGAATCATGTCGTTCATTGGAATCACGCTTCAGATGATTGGCATTCACCTAAAGCTGAAAATAACTTTGTAGTAGGTGGGAAATTTGTTTATCGTATGGAAGCAAAAGATAAGAGTTTTGGGTTTGATTTCTCAGGGACTTATGAAGAAATAGTGGATAAGAAGAGGGTTGTGACACGATTAGACGATAGTCGGTTAGTAATAACGGATTTCATGGATGAGAATGGTGATGTTAGGATAGTCGAAACTTTCGAGGCTGAAGATGAAAATTCAATTGAATTACAAAAAGAAGGTTGGTCAGCTATCTTAAATAATTACAAATTGTATACTGAAGGTTTATTAAATAAAAAAAGTAAATTGGTTGATTAGCGGAAGATTAATTCTTCCGTTTTTTTAATTTTGGTTTAGATTTTTCCTTAAATTTGTATTATTGTAGGATTTGAAAGCGTTTGCATAAAGCTTACGATAGTATTAAGAATTTATGGAGGAACATTATGAAAAAATTCTTAAGTATAATTGCGGTGCTTGGAATCGTATTGAGTTTAGTTGCATGTACTTCAACTCCTTCAGTGCCTGTTGAAGAAGCAACTGATAAATTAGTTGTTTACACACCGAATAGTGAGGGGATAATCAATGCAGTTATTCCACTATTTGAACAAAAGTATGGGGTTGAAGTTGAATTAATTCAAGCTGGTACAGGTGAATTAATGACTCGTTTACAATCCGAAACGAGTGCACCATATGCAGATGTTATGTTTGGTGGATCAAAATCACAATTTGCTGCTAACCCAAGTATTTTCCAAGATTATGTTTCTGATAATGATAAATATGTTTTTGAAGCTTATCGCAATACATCAGGCTACATGTCTTCGTATGTATTAGATGGAAGTGTATTAATTGTAAACACTGATTTAATTGGTAATATCGAAATTAATGGGTATGCTGATTTATTGAATCCTGCTTTAAGAGGCAAGATTGCAACAGCTGATCCTTCAGCTTCCTCTTCTGCATTTGCTCAATTGACCAACGCATTATTAGCAATGGGCGGTTATGAAAGTGAAGAAGCATGGACGTATGTTGAAGCATTAGTAGACCAATGGAATGGAAAGATTGCTTCTGGTTCATCTGCTGTATACAAGAGTGTAGCAGCTGGTGAAATGGTAGTTGGTTTATCTTATGAAGATCCTTGTGCAACTCTTGTAAGAGATGGTGCGAATGTTAAGATTGTTTATCCTGAAGAAGGAACCGTATTCCTTCCTGCGACAATGGCGATTGTAAAAGGTGCAACGAACATCGTTAATGCTAAATTATTTATCGATTTCGTTCTTTCTGAAGAAGTTCAAAATATCTTTGGTAGTACTTTAACAAACCGACCTGTTAGAGAAGGTTCTACAACTGCAGATTATATGACTCCAATGTCAGAGATATTTGTTATTGTTGAAGATCAAGAATACGTAAGTGCGAATAAAAAGGCTATCGTTCAACGCTATACTGAAATATTTGCTAGCTTACAATAATTAAATTAAAAGGAGTGATAGTATGAGTGTCAATATTAATATCAAAAACGCAGTTAAGCGCTATGGCGAAAATACTATCCTATCCGGTTTATCAGTTAACATCAAGGAGGGTGAATTATTCACTCTCCTTGGTCCATCCGGATGTGGAAAGACAACGCTTTTAAGAATGATTGCTGGGTTTAATAGTATAGAAGGTGGAGAGTTTTATTTTAATGATGCCGTCATTAATCAAATGTCACCTAGTAAACGTAATATCGGTATGGTATTTCAAAACTATGCAATTTTTCCACATCTTACCGTTAGAGAAAACGTCAAATTTGGTTTAAAGAATCGTAAGCTTACAAAAGATGAAATGAATCGATTAACAGATGAAATGCTTAGAACAATGCAAATCGAACAATACGCTGATCGTTTACCTGAGAAATTATCCGGTGGTCAACAACAACGTGTTGCGTTAGCACGTGCGATTGTTATTAAACCAGATGTACTTTTAATGGATGAGCCATTGTCAAATTTAGACGCAAAATTAAGAGTAGAAATGCGTTCAGTTATACGTGATATTCAACGCTCTGTTGGAATTACAACTGTCTATGTTACCCATGATCAAGAAGAAGCGATGTCTATCTCTGATCGTATTGCGGTTATGAAAGATGGGTATATTCAACATATTGGAACACCAAAGAATATATATCAAAGACCAGCAAACACATTTGTTGCAACTTTTATTGGTCGTTCAAATATGATAAAAGGTCAATTAAAATTGAACAATCAACAATCAATTTTAAAAATCCATAATACTGACTTTGAAATGACAACATTAAAGAAGACAGTTGAACAAAATCAAGATGTTATTGTTTCTATACGTCCAGAAGAATTCTTCATAACAGATGATATAACTCAAATGAAGGGTGAAGTATTAGATTATATCTTCTTAGGGTTAAATACACACTATACAGTAAAACTAGAAAGTGATGAATTGATTGAAATCGTTATTGAATCTTCTATTGATAGTATTATTAAGCCTGGAACGACCATTCATTTAGGGTTAAAATTGGAAAAAATCAATGTATTTACACAGGATGGTAAAGAGAATTTAGTCACTGGGGTTGAAAACGATCATGTCCAAGAGAAAGCTTGATATCTGGACGACAATTTCATTTGTTATTTTAATCACCTATGTGTTGTTCCTGATTTATCCAATGTTTAATTTAGTGGTTGAGAGTTTAGTCAATAAAGAAACCCAAACACTTTCCTTCGAATATTATCAAAAATTCTTTAGATTTCCTTATTACTCAAATACGTTGATCAATAGTTTTAAAGTTACCGTTGCAGTCACATTTCTAACGTTATTAATTGGAACTCCAATGGCTTATTTCTTCAATATGTATGAAATAAAAGGGAAATCTTGGTTACAAATCTTGATTATTATTTCGAGTATGTCTGCTCCTTTTATTGGAGCATATTCCTGGATTCTATTATTGGGTCGCAATGGTGTGATTACAAATTTCTTTAAGTCTGTATTGAATATACAAATACCTGATATTTATGGGTTTAATGGGATACTAATGGTATTAACTTTACAATTATTCCCACTCATATTCTTGTATATTAATGGCGCTATGAAAAACGTCGATAATACACTTTTAGAAGCAGCAGAAAATCTTGGTTATACAGGTTTAAAACGATTTAAAACAATTGTATTCCCATTGATATTACCAACAATTTTAGCTGGATCATTACTTGTATTTATGCGAGCATTCGCGGATTTTGGTACCCCTATGTTGATTGGTGAAGGTTATAGGACTTTCCCAGTGTTGATTTTCTCTGAGTTTATTGGTGAAGTATCCGGTGATAGAGGATTTGCGGCGGCAATTAGTATTATTGCGATAGGAATAACAACCGTATTCTTCTTAGTTCAAAGTTATATTTCAAATCGTAAGAAGTTCTCTATGAGTGCTTTACATCCAATTGAACCCAAAAAAATCGGTGGAATTAAGAATGTATTGTTACATCTATATATCTATATTGTTATTGGTGTTGCGATGTTACCGCAAGGGTATGTTATTTATACATCTTTCTTGAATACAAAGGGAATGTTGTTTGTAGACGGATATTCATTTATGAGTTATACACAAGCGTTTAAACGACTTGGAAATTCAATTCAGAATACTTTTGTGATTGGTGGATTATCCCTCGTGATCATTGTATTGTTAGCTATATTGATTGCATATATTTCAGTTAGAAGACCCAATATACTAACAAAATTGATTGATACCTTATCAATGATTCCTTATATTATTCCTGGTTCAGTCCTTGGTATTTCACTTTTAGCTGCATTTCTAACACCTCCACTTCGATTAGCAGGAGGAGTGACGATTATGGTTATTGCCCTCGTTATTCGAAGGTTACCTTATACTATACGATCTTCTGCCGCAATTCTACAACAGATTTCAATTAGTATTGAAGAGGCGGCCATTAGTCTTGGGGCAAGTAATTTAAAAACATTCTTTAAAATTACAGTACCAATGATGTCAGCAGGTGTAATTGCAGGGGCAATTCTAAGTTGGACGACGATTATTACAGAACTTGCGACAGGTATTATCTTATACACTGGTCGAACAAAAACATTGACAATCGCAATCTATACAGAAGTAATTCGTGGTAACTATGGAATTGCAGCGGCGTTATCAACCATTCTAACCATACTGACTGCAGGATCACTTATATTGTTTATGAAGTTTAGTAAGAATAAAGATTTAAGTGTATAAATTTGGTATGAGCTTGCTCATACCTTTTCTTTGCGTGATACAATAAAAACAATTCATATGATAAAAAGAACCTATCAACATCAATTAAGAATTCAATTTCTATTAACCAGCTTAATCCCAATTTTTATACTACTTATTCTTTTTGGGTTATTTAGCTATTTTTCAAGTGAATATAATATTTATATCAATTCCAAAAATGCGGTTGAAGAAGTGAACCAAGTTATGCGCAAGATTTATACTGATTTTAATACTTTTGTATTTGAATTAGAAAAAAGTGAAGAAGTAATCGATTTTATAGAGGGTAATGCATCGTCCAATATTATCTATTCTAAATATTATGGTTTTATGAGTGATAGTCAGATTAACTCTGAGTTATTTATCTATAATCATTTAGGAGAACTAAGATTTAGCAGTATACGTCAAGAAAAGATAGATGTTCAAGTTTCAACAGTGAATACATTATTAATGTCAAGGTTTATTGATTCTGAGATAGAGATGAGTACAGGTAATTTTATTTTCTCGAACTATTTCAATGATACTTCAACGCATATTGTCATTGGTAAAATTGGTCAACAAGAAACGCTTGGGTATGTTCTGTATTATATCAATGCGTCTGAGATAAATCAGTTGATTGATGATACTCCCATAAACTATGTCATTGTGACGGATCAATATAATAATATTATTTCGACATCGAATAATCAGTTTTATAATTCTGCGAATAAATTTGTTCATAAGAATAACAGTATTATTACATTAAGGAATGGCTTAGATTATAAAGTTAATGTGAGCTTAAATCAATTATACAAATATAAAGTTTATACATTGATGTATGCCCCAAACTTCTGGCAAGAATATTTAACGAGTTTTATATTAGTTTTGTTTAGTAGTTTTTTACTTATTTTATTGGTATTACGATTAGCTCGGAATATGGCAATAAGTAATTCAAAATCCATAGATGAATTATTAATTACAGTAAATAGAATCAAGGAAGGAGACTTAAATGCTAGAGCTGAATTGAATACAAATGATGAATTTGAATTATTAGCTAACCAGTTCAATACAATGGTCATCGCATTAAATGACTCTATGAATAGAAATATTGAATTGAACTCTCTAAGAACTCAAGCTGAGAAGAAACAATTGATTGCGCAGTTTAACCCTCATTTCTTATTTAATACACTGGAAACAATTCGATATTTAATCCTTACAAGACCAAGTGAGGCTTCAGATCTTATTCTTAAAACAACTCAATTATTGCGCTATAGTATCCATCAAGCAGATGAACTCGTTTTACTTAAACATGATTTGGAATATACTCGTCTTTATTGTGAAATACAGAAAACTCGTTTTGCGGAGAAGTTTGAATATTCGCTAAATATTCATGATGATGTGCTTAATCAGAAGGTTCCAAAATTAATCATTCAACCAATTATAGAGAATAGTATAATTCATGGGTTTAAACAAAGGAATGAATTACATGTTAGTGTGAATGGCTTTTTTGAGAATGATCGTTTAGTGATAATTATTTCGGATAATGGGAATGGGTTTAGTAAAGATAAATTAAGTGAAATCAGACGAATGATAATCAATAAAAATAATAATACCAATCATCAAGGTATCTATAATGTATATAAAAGATTATATTTGGTTTATGAAGATAAACTTGAATTTGATATTCAAAGCAATGAAAACGGGACACAAATTAAAGTCTCATTTCCAAGAGGTTAATTATGTTAAAAGTGTTAGTGATTGAAGATGAGAGAATTATTCGTGAAGGCTTAGTTTTATCCATTCCTTGGTTATCTTTAAACTGTGAAGTTGTTGCTCAAGCAAGTAATGGAGAAGAAGGAATCAATGCGATTAAGACTTATTATCCAGACATCGTTATTTGTGATATTAATATGCCAATTTTAAATGGATTAGAGATGATCAAACAGACAATAGATGTTTATCAATATAAAGCAATCATTGTTTCAGGTTACAGTGAGTTTAGTTATGCGAAAGAAGCAATGAAATATGGTATACAAGAGTATATACTTAAACCAGTTGATCATCAAGAACTCACCCATGCAATTATTCGTATCATGGATCAAATTAAAGAAAAAAGAGTTTTTAATGAATATATTAGTGATTTCAATGAGAGAATTAATATTTTGAAATTTAAATCTGAAGCTGAAGTTAGTTGGGTTGTTCGTAAGATGGTTGAGTATGTAAGCGAACATTATCATCATAAAATTATTATGTCTGATCTGGTTGAAGTGTGTAAACAAAGTGCCACATCGCTTCACCAATCATTTAAAAAAGAAACCGGTTATACCTTTAATCAGTTTCTTAATTTGTATCGTGTACAATTGATTATTACTGAAATCATAAAAGATGAATATCCTATAAATGAGATTGCACTTAATCATGGTTATTCAGATATGAAATATTTTTATGAAGTGTTTAAAAAAATAACAGGCTATTCACCGAGTGAAATAAAAAGAATAATTGATATCAAAAAATAAGCCATTAAGCTTTAGTTAAACTAGATTTATGGATTGTATAAAGTGGTAATGCCAATAATATTGAACCACCCAATATGTTACCAAAAGTAGAAAATAATAGATTAAGAACTATCATTGAATAACTAATAGTAGAAGGGAATGCAGTAATACCCATAGCGAAAGTTACCATATTCGCAATACTATGATCAAATCCTGGTAGAACAAATGCGATGATAACAATAAACAAAATAATTACTTTTGCGGACTCACTTTTTACTTTATAAGATACAAAAGAAGCGATACATACAATAAAATTACATAGAATTGAGCGAATGATAAGTTGAAAAATGTCAAAGTTAAGTTTAATTGTAAGAACAGACCTTAAGAAACTAGGTAATTGGTGCGATAATGATCCACTTAATATGAAGAGTATTCCAATAAAACTTGCCCCAATAAAATTCCCAAAATAACAAATTATCCAATTTGGTAGTATTTCACTAAATCTCAGTTTTTTTGTATACACAGGAATAATTGTCGTAAGACAATTCCCTGTAAACAATTCCGCATTTAGAAAGACAACTAAAATAAAAGCTAAACCAAAAAACACCGCAAACGCTACCTTTCCAAGCATCGGATCGATTGTCGCAAGGATACTGCCTAACGAATACGATAAGATACTTGCGACACCTAAGTAAAATCCTGCCATGATTGCTTTAAGGAAATATGTAAAAGGATTGTTTTTTGTAAAATATATCTTCTTTAGTCCAGCATCTTCTAATAATTCTAAATCCATAATAATCTCCAGTTCTGATATTTGATATTTCATCCTGAAAGATATTACCATACACTACTTTATGTTTCAAACATTATTTGTGATTTATATCATATTTTGAAAAATGCATAATAATTGATTTTAAAATGTATTGTGGGTATAGTTTTTTTAATCAAAAAGGAGGAACTATAATGAAAAAGATTATTCTCATTTTAAGTTTAAGCTTAGTATTATTTGGATGTTCAGCTCCTAGCACTAACAATGAACCTCCAAGTTCAAACAATGGAGATAATTCAGAAGTTGAAACTGAACTTCTTGAACTTACATTGAAAGAACTAGCAGAATTTGATGGTAAAGATGGAAGAAAAGCCTATGTTGCAGTAGATGGTAATATTTATGATGTGACTGGAAATCGTAAATGGTTAAATGGTGATCACGAACAAGGTATGACTGCTGGCAAAGATTTATCTGCTTTTATTTCAGGTGCACCCCATGGAAAAGATATATTGAAACAATTCACAATTGTTGGAAAGTTAGTGGAGTAATATGTTAGAACGTTCTGAATTAGGTGAATTGACTGGATTTCTTATTATTGTTTTGTTTGTTTTGCTAGGATTTAGATATGTATTAAAGGCATATTTTAAGGCAAATGCAAAGAAATTAGATAAAACATCTTCATTTTATAAAACACTTGTAAAAGTAATGGCTTTAAATAAAACGTTTCACCCAATTATAGGGTTGTTGGCAGTTGCGCTTATTCTTGCCCATTCTTATATTCAAACAGGATGGATTTTCTTTGCCGATAGCGAAACAATTACTGGATATATAACAGGTGGATTATTTGTAACAAATGTTATTGGGGGTGTGATAGGAGATAAAGTCATGAAACAACCACGTCCAAAATGGTGGATAATGGTTCATAGAGGCATGACGATTCTTATTGGTATTTCTATTCTTGTTCATATTAATCAATAATAATGTTTTCAACCAATCCTTTATTTAATTTAGTTAAGTTCATGTGATATACTCAAATTAAAGAAGGAGACAAATATGGAAAAACTCTATCGTTGTGAAGTGTGTGGAATGATATTAGCAGAAGATCAATTGGAAGACAAATGTCCTAAATGTGGTCAACCCAAAGAAAAGTATCATGAAATGAGTGTTGAGGATGCGGAAAAATCTAGACGTAGTGATTATACAAATGATCTACATATGGAACTCATTAATTTACTAAATCAGATTGAAGATATTTCAAATTTAGGGATCGAGGATAATTTAGATCCATCTTGTGTTAACGTATTCAAGCGTGCAAAAGCACATGCATCATTACTAAAACAATATTCTAAAGCTGAAATTGCTGGGCATATTGCGAAGGGAAAATGGTAAGATTAAAGGAATGGTAAACCATTCCTTTTTAATTGATTATTGATAATTAATATATACAATACAATAAAATATTATTGATAAACGATAAATTTAGGGTTATACTATTCTTGTTTAATAAGAATGGAGAACCTTATATGAATCATACGATTCAAGAATATTTAACTCAACCCAATGAATTAGAAAAACTATATCGAAAGGATACTAAGCAATTCATAAGATCATTTAATGAACTTTATCCAATGATTGAGCATACTGAAATCGTTGAGGTATGGAATGAACGACTTAACTTTAAAGATGAAGCAATTTCTGATTTTAATCGAAAGGAATTTTATGTCGCAATATTAATCGCATTTTTATCGGGTTTAACAACGCGCTTAGTTTTTTATTTTGTCCAAGAGAATAGTGTAAATCCTATTAATACTGTATTTACAATATTTGGATTTCTTGCGATTTATTTCATAATTAAAAATCGCTTAACTAAACAAAGATTAATTCTCTTATTTACGCTGTTTGGGATTGTATTTTGGAGTGTAAATTCAATTCAAAATACTTCAAGTGATGTTTCTATCCTAGTTTATTTGCATGTGCCTATTTTTATGTGGATACTAATTGGAATATCTTATTTATCGAATGAAGTTAAAAATAATCAAAAGAGATTAGCATTCCTTCGATTTAATGGTGAGTTTATCGTGTTATATACGATTATTGCTTTAAGTGGAATCATCTTAACAGGAATAACGATGCAATTATTCTACATGATAAATCTAGATATATCTGAGTTCTATTTTACCAATATTGTTCTATTTGGTACTGCATCTATTAGTATTCTTACAACTTATCTAGTTGATTCAAATTCAAATATCGTACGCAATATTTCTCCATTAATTGCGAAACTATTCGGACCTTTGGTATTAATCACATTAATATTATTTATGATGATGGTAATTATTACAGGCCAAAATCCTTTCATGGATCGTGATTTCTTATTGATGTTTAATATTATTTTACTTGTTGTATTAGCTATTTCAATATTCTCAATCATTGAGAGTAATGAAAGCAAGATTACCCATTATATTAATTGTGCTTTAATCACAATCGCATTGCTAATTGATCTTTCCGCATTATTTGCGATTCTATTTAGACTAAGTTCTTATGGATTAACACCTAATCGATGTGCAGTGTTAGGAATCAATCTTATTATTGGAATACATTTACTTGGAATCCTTAAATCGTATATAAAGTACTTTAAAAAGAATGAGATTAGTATTATTTATAAATCGATAACAGATTATTTACCACTCTATGGAATATGGTCAATTATCGTAATCCTTGTGTTTCCATTACTTTTCTAAGCGAACATTTGAATAATTGTCTCTTGTCACAATTACATTATAAATACTGACTGTAATTAGTACGATAATTCCACCCAGTAATGCAAGTGGACTGGGTACTTCGTTTAGAAATAGGAATACCCATATTGGGTTTAGAATTGGTTCGAGTGTCGCAATGATACTAGAGGTTGTTGCGGCGGTCTGTTTAATTCCGAGAGAAAAGAAAATATATCCAAACCCTAATTGAAATACACCCATAAGTAGTATAAATAGCCAAATGTTTGTGCTTTGATTTGACATAAAACTTTGATCGAAAAAGATAAAAGGAAGAATTAATACACTTAATAAGTTACCAAGATAAGTCGCATCAATCGGTGAAGCATTCGGCAGTTTATTCGCAAAGAAAACAGCAGCGAAACTTAAACCTGAACCGAGTGCAATTAGATCTCCGAGGTAATTACCACTTTTAAATTGATCAAAGAAGAATATACTGATTCCAATTAAAACACCAAAGATCGCAAATAAATCACGTTTCTTTGGTTTTTGTTTATCAATGATTAAAGTAAGAAGTATAATAAATACAGGTGATGTATATTGCAATACAATTGCGTTAGCCGCACTGGTCATTTTGTTCGCTATCATAAATAAAATGGTTGTGACGGTGAGACTAAGGCCTGCTAATAAAATTGGTTTATTTAACTTAGAATGAAAACTACGACGATAGAGACCAATTGTAATCGCTGCTATAACACCACGTAATGCGGCTATTGTTAGTCCGGACCATGGAATTAATTTCCCAAGCAATCCACCAAAACTCCAGAATATTGCGGCTAATATAATATAAATAGGTCCGATTTTAGTTTTACTCATAAGCGAAATTATAGCAGATATTTTTTATGTGTGATATGGATATTCATGCAAAAATACTGTTCCGTAGATATCTCTCAATCAAAAGATATTTATGATAATAGTGTGATGGCTGGAAGATTGTTTCTAGAAATAATACTGATGGATTTTTACGAAAAATCATGATGAAAATAGATTAAATGTGTTTTATGATTAGAGTTTTATGAAGATACTTTATTCTAAGAATTTTCAATACTAATTGTTTAATTGAATGGTTAACTTATCAAAAAGTTATAACTTGTTTATTTTGTAGGCTATAGAATAGTAGGATTATTAGAAATGAGGCTATATGATTAACTTTACAATTGAAGAATATACTCAATCGAAACGCGAAATTGAGAAAATATTAAAGAACTGTGAGAAGATTCTTCCTAAATTTCAATTAGGTACTTCACAACATACTTTACTGATTAATCGAATTTATGCATTAAGAATAGGAAGTATTTTGATTGAAACCCAATTATCACTATCAAATCAAGGTATTACATATTCTCAAGAAGAATTAATAAATTCTCTTAAACCAATTGAATCTATTATCTTTAAATGTAAAAAAGCTCAAAGTAAGTTCGAGCTTAATTCTAAACAATATAACCGGTTTAATTCATTAATTAATTCTATGATGGTTTGTAAAGCATTGATAGAGAACCAACTTTAATCTAATCCACAGAGCTCAAGTGACTTTAAATAAATCATTTTACCTAATTCACGATTTAAAGCATGTTTAGCTGGAACTGATATTTGAGTTAAGTGGAAATATTGACCACTAACCTTTTCCAAACTTGGTTCCGCAATTAAATAATAAATGGATTCACCTGATACTTTTGGATCTTTTAAGAAACGTTGAATAACAAGTTTAGAAAATAAGCGATAAATGAATCCATTATTTTGTCCAATATTAGTCTTAACATCGCCTGGATGCATTGCATTTATCGTAACATTACTTCCAACTAGTTGATCATGAATTTCCCATGTTGTGAGTAATTGGGCAGTTTTAGATGCACCATAGCCTCTTAAGCCAGTATAGTGTCGATTCTTCCAATCCAAATCATTGATATCTAATCCATTAAAGCGATGACCTTCAGAATTTATTTGTAATATTCGAGAAGGGATAGAAGCTTTAATTGCATCTAGTAATAAATGAGTGAATAAGAAAGAAGCTAGATGATTTACCGCGAAAACAGTTTCATGTCCTTCCTTAGTTAAGATCTTTTTAGTAGAATGTAATCCTGCACAGTTTATTAAAATATCAATCTTTGAAGTTGTAATTAATATCTCTTTTGCGGCTTTTCTAACCTCACTTAATAAGCTAAAATCAGCTTCAATTAGGTCGATTTTTGCATTTTTATGCTTTTTTAAATCATTAATTAAATCCTTTGCCTTGATTATGTTTCTAGCGACTACATAAACATGAACATCATTCAACACAATCTTTTTAAGTGCTTCTAAACCAACGCCAGATGTTGCGCCTGTTATAACAATTACTTTTCCATCGATACGGGCATTAGTAGTTAATTGAATAGCTTTTCGATGCTCAAGAAACATTAATTCATCAGGTAGTTTTTTCATAGTTAACCAAAATATTTCTGTAAGAATTTACGATACATCTTATTAAATCTCGGGATATTATTAAAGATATCACCCCATAAATCATAATAATCTCTTTGTTCAATGATATAACCATTTTCATTTAATGTTAAGCGTGTACTTCCATAAAGAGGAGTATCTGGGGATTTTTTAAATGACATAGTCATAATCCACTCGATAAAAATAGTATTATCCTTTTGCAATACATTTAATAAATCCATATGTAAAGATTGACAACGTTCTGTTAATCGATTACACATATCAATAAAATCATCTTTACCTATGACTTTTTGTATTGAGTCTTGGAAGATAATTGAGGAATGATAATAAGGAAAGATATGTGACCAATCAGGTTTACCTTCTCTATTATAGGTTTTTGACCATAATTCAAACACTAATTCTGGGTTCAATTTTATAAGATTTTCATTTTGTGTCATTTGTAAGATTTCTTTCGTTCTTTAAGAGTTGCGTCTGCAGCTAGTTTTCCAGTTAATACGGCAACTGGAACGCCAGCTGGGTTAAAGGTAAACTGACCAGCTTGTTTAATAAAGCTTATTGGAGTATTGACTGATTGACTTACTTTTAAAAACTGATATTCTGCTGGGAAGGGTTTATTAATAAATGACCAACCTGTAACTGAGCCTTGAGTTGCATAAGTTCGATCATAGATTGTTTTTGGAGTTGATACGACAGTTTTTTGAACATGTTCATTCAACTTATCCCACAATCCATTATGAAGTATATTTATGGTTTCTTGACGAACAAAGGATTTAAATTCTTCATAGTAACCATTTTCATAAATATGTTGGGTTAACTCATAATCAAATAAAACAGATACAATTAATCCGCATGTTCCTTCTGGTGATAAACTCTTATCTCTTAAAGAAGGAATAGAAATTTCAAATGTATTGAAGAGTAGATGTTGCTTAATCCAAAGGAATATTTTATCTTTGTCATCGATAAACTTACCATTCTCTTTTATTAATGATAATTGTGCATTCGATAATCCATCTTTTTTAGGTGTATAAAATGCATGTGGTCCATTCTTATCTCTAAAGTATTCTGGATCTAAGTCAGTTAATAAATATACAGTAAGAATTGAGTCTGCTCCAATCTTGTTCTTGTAGAAATCTTTCTTTTCTATCACATTGTTCTTTAATATCGATGATTTAATCTTATCAATTTGTATGTATTCATATAGTTTGTTCGTATCTGCAGCCCAAACGATTTGATCAAACTCATAGATACTTCCGTCTTTAGTCTTTAATTCTTTCTGTTCAATATCAATTGAAATAACTTCTGTATCTTTTTTTAATTCAACATTCATTTCATTTAAATAGTTTACAAATGTATCTATAAAACTCTGAGTTGATCCCATAGGATAATGATACTCTAGGTATAATGTGAAGTAAGACAAGGCAAAGAAGGTAGGAGTCTTTGCAAAGAAGTGCTGTGAAATTAAATCAATCAGTGATTGATTCTGTGTTTTAGTCTTAAGATACTCATCAACCGGTTGCATATATTTCATGGCTTTATTGATATGGGTGATGAATTTAATCATCCATGGTAGAAGTACTTTAGATACATATTTCATATCATATGGTTTTGGTAGAAATAATGGATTTTCAATTCCATATAGCACATCCATATGTGTCATTATCTTTTTCACATCCAACATGATTGAATGAATATTATCTTTTTCTAACGGAAATACTTTGGTAAGTACCTCTTCATAATCATCCAATGATTTCTTTGAATTAAATACCATAGATTGATCTTCAAAGGTCATTCGAATTGGATTAACTGTAAATTCTAAGTTAAATCCTAGTTGTTTAAGCATCGGGAATATTATACCTGAATCAATTATTCCTCTTGCGCCCTTATCTAACATATGACCATCAAGATTGAATGCACCTAAAAGACCTCCAAAACTGGAGTCCTTTTCTAATAAGAGTACTTTGTGACTTTCTTTAGCTATATAAGCTGCACTCGTCAATCCTGCAATTCCTGATCCAACTACTATTACATCGTATTTATTATTTTTCATTGTCTTCACCATACTAAAGTATATTTCTATTTTAACAAAATTTACTTGTGTAAAGATAGATAACGCTCATATTTTATTTATAATGACAAAATAAAAAACCCTTGTTTCTAAGGGTTAAACGCTACTGGCGGAGGACATGAGATTCGAACTCACGGAAGCTTGCACTTCGCCACCTTTCCAAGATGGTGCCTTAAACCGCTCGGCCAATCCTCCAGAGGCAAGTATTATTATACATAAAACAAAGTGGATTGTCATTAAAAAACATTAAGAAAATGAAAGTGCATTTCAATGAACTTATTTTAACTTGTGATATAATTCAAAATATTAGAAGTAGATTAAAGGAGATTCAAAATGAAGAAATGGTTAGTACCAATTGCACTTGTAGTCGTATTAGGATTTATGTTAATGTCTGGGTACAATTCATTGGTTGTGAACAATGAAAATGTTAATGGAAAATGGAGTCAAGTTGAAAATCAACTCCAAAGAAGAGCTGATTTAATTCCTAACTTAGTTGAAACAGTAAAAGGATTCGCGGCACAAGAAACAGAAGTTTTTACGGCACTCGCAAATGCACGAGCTGCTTTAGCAGGAGCTAATACGGTGAGTGAAACCGCAGAAGCAAATCAAGATATTACATCAGCATTAGGTCGATTAATAGCGATAGCTGAAGCATATCCTGAATTAAAATCGAATACAAACTTCTTAGCTTTACAAGATGAATTGGCTGGAACTGAGAATAGAATAGCCACAGCTCGTATGGATTATAATTCTGCGGTTCAATCTTATAACACTAAGGTTAAATCATTACCAACTGCATTTTATGCGGGTTTATTAGGTTTCTCAGAACGAGAGTATTTTGAAGCAAAAGATGGTGCAGAAGATGGAGTGAAGGTAGAATTCTAGTAGAGTAAATGAAACGACTTATATTTAAATTCAGTACATTTCTATGTTTAATAAGCTTGTTTTTTGTTTGGGTATCGCCGGTTAAGGCGATTGTTGTGCCAAGTCCAAATTCAAGCTTTTATGTAATGGATCAAGCTAATTTAATCAGTACATCAACAGAGTTGGATATTATCAAAACTTCTGAAGCGCTTTATTATGAAACAGGAGCTCAGATTGTCTTAGTTACACTTAATAATTTATCTGGATACGATATTGAACAATATTCAGTTCAGTTATTTAGAGACTGGGGAATTGGAAACAAAGAAAAGAATAATGGAGTCTTGATAATTCTTGCTTTAGAAGATAGAGAAGTAAGAATCGAGGTAGGATATGGATTAGAAGGTGCAATACCGGATAGTGTTGCAGGACGTATATTGGATGATTATATGTTGCCTAATTTACAAGATGGTGAGTATGATGTAGCATTCACAGAAACATATAATGCAGTATTAAGTCGAGTTATGGCTGAATATGGTTTAGATTCATTAACTGGTGTTGAATCTAATACCAGCAATGAGAATGAAGTTCCATGGTTTTGGATTATTATAGGTGCATTAATTCTCTTATCTTTAGATGGATACTATTTAAACGGATTTATTCTTAACTTGTTGTTAAGAACGATGTTACTTGCTTCCTTTGGAGGAAGTAGTGGTGGATCATCTTTTAATCGAGGTGGAGGAGGAAGAACAGGAGGTGGAGGTTCTTCAAGAAGATGGTAATTTTTAGGATTTGATTGATTTTTTGTTCAATATAAGTTAAGATAATTCTTGCGATGCCCTGGTGGTGAAATTGGTAGACGCAATGGACTCAAAATCCATCGACGAAAGTCGTGTCGGTTCGACTCCGACCCGGGGCACCATTTGATAAATAAATCCTTAGAAATAAGGATTTTTTTATAATCACGTAATTTGTCTTAAATAGAGTTAATTTTGATTACGATAATGTTTATTTTTTAATTTATATGTATTACTTTGATTGTACACTTTGCATTGAAGTTGTAAGATATAAGTAGAATATGCTTGTTTAAATATCATTTATAACCGCAATAATACCAATGTGAAAGTAGAGTACACAATGGGTAAAAGAATAATACTTAAAATGATAACTAGCTTACTTTGCTTAATTCTTTTCGCGTGTTCAAGTCAAGAACCTGTTGAACTTAAGTTTAGAATTACATGGACTGATTATTCTGGTAGAGGAGTCGCAATTCAAAAGGTCGTTGATTCTTATAATGAAACAAATAAAAATGTACATATTGTGTTAGAAAGTGGTGATGAGGATTTTGATGCATTAGACCGATTATTGAATGATGATCAATCAAATACAATATATGTACTACCATATAGATATGTTAGTTATTTTGGGAGTAAGAATAAATTAAGTAATATTAGTTCTGACTTTGTTGGTGTTAAAGATTTTTACTATCCAGAGTTATGGAACTTAGGTAAATCGAATTCTGAGTTGGTAGGTATCCCTTGGCTAAGTCATTCTATTTGCCTAATCTACAATAAAAAAATCCTTAATGAAGCAGGTGTTGATGTTCAATCAATTGTTAGTTTAGACACTTTAGTGATTGCTCTTGAGAAAGTTAAATCGAATACGGATGCGTATGGGATAGGATTAGTAGGAAAAAATCACAATGATGTCTCTTGGATGGTCAATCAGTTTATCTATGGATTTGGATCAAGATTAATTGATGATACTAAAACCAAAGTTATTATTAATAACGAACAATCAAAAGAAGCGTTATCATTTTATAAAGATGTTCTCGGTCAATATGCTCAACCAACCTGGTTAGATGATACAGGTGTTGAAATAATGAGTTATTTTAGAGATGAGAAACTTGCGTTTGAATTTCAAGGTGTTTGGGGTGTTACTGATATTGAGAAAAACGGGAAGAAATTTGAAACAGGTATTATTAATTTAAGTGACATAGGATTAAGTCCAGAAGTTGGACCATTATTTCTTTCAATTGGGAAAGAAATGTTAAGTGAACAAAGAAATGAAGCGATTAAGTTCATACACTATATGATATCGACTGAAGCTCAAGAAAAAATTATGAAAGGCGAGTATAGTCCTGAACATGATCGATATTATCCATTTAGAGTTCCAGCTCGTCGAGATCTAACAGAAAGTTTAGTATTTAAAGAAAACCCGCAGTATATTCCGTTTACGACAGGATTTATTAATCCAAGTATAGATGTACCGAGCGCACAGTGGCAAATTATTAAGAATGAGATTTATGCGCCAGGTTTACATGATGTAATGACTGGAATATTAAGCATTGAAGATTTCTTAAATAGAGTTGAAGTTGAGGGGGACAAGATTTTAAATCAATAAGGGGACAGTTATGGAGAACAAAATACTCATTGTAGAAGATTCAATTGTAGATTCCGCTTTAATTAAAGCTATTTTAGCTGATCAAAACCTTTATTTTGCAAAAGATGGAATAGAGGCTTTTGAAGTACTTGAAAAAGTGCCTGATATTGATTTAATGATACTTGATATCAATATGCCGAGAATGAATGGGTTTGAAGTGTTAGAAAAAATAAAGTCAGACATTAAATATTCAAAGATTGTGACTTTAATTCTTACAAATCAAGATGAGTTAGAAAATGAAATCAAAGGATTAACGCTAGGGGCGGTTGATTATATTCGAAAACCACTTAATTTAGAGTCATTAAGGAAAAGAATTGATATACACTCTGAATTGAAGAAGGCAAGAAAAATTCTTGAAAGAGATAATCAAGTATTGGAAGAAACTGTCAAAGAGAGAACAAAAGAGATTCTTTTAACACGATCTATTACAATTCATGCATTAGTACAATTATTAGAAATTCGCGATATTGAATCGGGTAACCATACATTGAGAACTCAATTTTATATCAAAGCCATTGGTGAAGAACTTGCAAAGAAAGAAAAATACAGAGATATACTTACAAAAGAGTATATCAATGAAATATTTGAAACAGCTCCACTTCATGATATTGGTAAAGTAGGCGTACCAGATCGTATTTTACTTAAACCTGGCAAATTGACTGAAGAAGAGTTTGAAATAATGAAACTTCATGTGGATCATGGAGTTAATGCGATTAAAGTGAATTCTGAGGATATGACGCCATCATTTATAAAAACAGCTACAGAGATTATTAGTAGCCATCATGAGCATTACAATGGTAAGGGGTATCCTAAGGGTTTAAAGGGTAATGAAATCCCAATTTCTGCAAGACTGATGGCATTTGCGGATGTCTATGATGCATTAATTAATAAACGTATCTACAAACCAGCATTTACCCATGAAGAGGCTATGAAAATCATTTTAGAAAGAAATGGCACTCAGTTTGATCCGGAGATTGTTGAAGCGTTTGTTGCGTGTGAAAAGACAATTATTAAAATATCTGAAAAATATAAAGCAGAGGATTAATAAATTCCATGAAAAAGATCTTTACTGTTATCGTAAGTCTATTCATAATATTTATCTCAACACTAACGGTTTCATCTTCCAACCAAGTGAACTTAACGTTGGAGGAGAGAGATTTTATTTCGACTCATCCTGTTATTCGACTTGGAGTGGATCCGAATTTTGTGCCTTATGAGTACATAGATATTGATAAATCTTACAATGGTATAGCAAAGGATTACTTAGATCTTATTAGTGAAAAAACTGGACTAAAGTTTGAAATCATTCAAGGATTAACCTGGGACCAAGCTTATGAGAAGGTTGTTCTTAAAGAGTTAGATGGACTTCCAATTATTGGAAAATCGCCTGAAAGAGAAAAGTACTTCATTTTTTCGGACTCATATTATTCTTTTCAACGTGTTTTGTTTATAAACACCAGTAACACGAGTATAAACAAATTTGACGATTTAAAAGGAAGAGTTGTTGCAGTCCAAAAGAATTCATCTCATCACGAGTTTTTAAAGAATGTAGATAATATTACAATAAGCTTATATGACACAGTAGAAGATGCACTGATTGCATTAAGTAATAATCAGGAAGTAGCATTTGTTGGCAACTTAGCAACAAGCCTTTATATTGCGAAGAATGAAGGGATCTCTCAATTAGAATACATGTCTATTCCGAATCAGACACAGCAAACTTTGCACTTTGCAGCTAGAAATGACTTCCCTGAATTAATAAGCATTATCAACAAAGGCCTAAAAGCAATAACAGTATCAGAGAAAATCGAGATTGATAATCGCTGGATTGGGGTCGTTTCAAAAACTGATTACACGTGGTTAATACAATTATTTTTAGGTGCAGGGTTGATAGCCTTGGTTATTGTATTAGTTTCATTTTACTGGATTATTCGTTTAAGAAAAGAAATTAATCAAAGAAAACGTACTGAAGTTGAACTTCAATTTGCAAAAGAAGAGGCGGATCGTGCTAATCAAGTTAAATCAAGTTTCTTAGCACGCATGTCACATGAAATAAGAACCCCATTAAATGCGATATCTGGAATGTCTTATATTCTAAAGAAAACAGGTTTATCGAAAACGCAACAAAATTACTTAGATAAAATAAGTTCTGCTTCAAAGGATGTATTAGAGATTATAAATGATATTCTGGATTTTGCGAAAATAGAGTCAGGTAAAGTTGATTTGGAAATAATTTCATTTAACTTAGATGAGATATTAGAACATATTGTATCAATTGTTTCGTTTAAAGCCGAGGAACAAGGAATTGAATTAAGAGTTGAAAGAGATACACTCGTTCCCATGTATTTCTTTGGGGATGCGAAAAGAATTCAACAGATTTTACTGAATTTATTAAACAACTCGGTTAAGTTTACTGAAAAAGGGTCAGTAACTTTAAAAATAAAACTTATTGGGAAAAAAGAATCAAACTATCAATTACAAATCTCGGTTATTGATACTGGTATCGGTATGAATCCACAGCAGATTGATAATTTATTCATTCCATTTACACAAGCAGATTCGTCGATTAATCGTAGATTTGGCGGAACGGGGCTTGGATTATCGATAGTTAAAAGCTTACTCGATTTGATGGAAGGTAAAATAGAAGTAACAAGTATATTAAATGAAGGTTCAAGTTTTAATATTTTACTAAGTTTAGATGAGGATAAAGAACGGAATCTTGAACAAAAAAGATTGGCTTCAGAACTTTACTTAGGTGAAATTAAGACTATGATTCTAGATAAATCAACTGTTCATGCGACAATGATTCAAGATTATTTAAGAGCCTTTAATTTAAACACAGAAATATTTAATGAAGATACTCTTGCGTATGATGCAATTATTTCAGCTTTTGCTAAAAACAAACCATATGAATTATTGATTATTGATTATGATACTCCAATTGAAAAAGGATATCAGTATTGTAGAAAGCTTAAACAGAGTCATTGGATTGACCAAAGTTTAAAAATTATCTTATTACTTCCATTAAACATTGATGAGCCAATTCAAAGAATTGATCAAGAAGGTATTAATTTAGGACTAAGTAAACCTGTTATTCCTTCTGTATTATTTAATGGGATTGTAGATCTTTTTAGAAATGATGTGTATCAAAAACTAAATCCTGAAAGTATAAATGATTTAGAGGATAATCAAAAATACAATTATAGTATTCTATTGTTTGAAGATAACAAAACAAATCAATTTATTGCTCAATCTATTCTAGAACAATCTGGATATACTGTGAAAATAGTTGAGAATGGGCAGATTGGTGTTGAAGAATTCAAACAGAATTCATACAAATACAATATTATTCTTATGGATTTACATATGCCAATAATGAATGGTTTCGAAGCAAGTGAAGAAATTCGTAAGATAGATAATAGTATTCCAATTATTGCGATGACTGCAGATGCAATCAGTGGTATTGAACAACAATGTAAAAATGCAGGTATAAATAATTACATTACGAAACCATTTGATCCATCAACATTAGCGACTCAAGTATATAATTTTATTGATAATAAGAATAATAATAACGTTAATACGAATAAAGGTGAGAAGAAATCAAGTAATGTTCTTGATGAAGTCAAGGGACTTTATAATGTTGGAGGTAATAAAGAGCTCTATAATACAATACTCCATTTATTCATTGAGGAAACAAAAGATACAATTATATGGTTGAATGAAGAAATTCAAAAGTCTAATTTTGAACAAGCTAAGCTGATAGTACATAAGGTTAAAGGAAGTAGTGGAACGATTGCAGCCACGTTGTTATACGAAACATGTATTGAATTTCAAAAATCTTTGGGTGAGAAGAATATTGATGAAATCAAGAAGTATCATCCAATATTTACCAGTCAATTAAATGATTTAATTCAATTAATTCAGGATAAATCAAAATAAATGGTACCCATAAGGATACCATTTTACTTGTTGAAACATCTCAATATTCCTTTATATAATGCGTTTGCTAATTTTTCTTGATACTCAGGAGTAGATAATAATCGATCTTCATCAGGATTTGATAGAAATCCCATTTCAACCGTCATAATTGGTACTTTTGACCAGTTAAATCCAGTTTGATCGTTACGTGTGATAACTCCACGATTGGCCATTCCAACTTCACTAACAAGAGTATTCAAAACAATTTCACCGTATTGACGACTTATATCCATAATTTCACTGGCATAACCTACATCACCAGGCACTAACATAGAAGCTCCATGGATACTTGAATCCTTATAAGAGTCATTGTGTATACGTATCATTAAATCTGCCTTGTTTTCATTCGCAAGATTGACACGTTCAATATTACTCAATATAACCTCATGATTGGTTCGAGTCATTATTACAATAAATCCATCTTTCTCAAGTAAATCTCTTAAAATGAGTGAAACATTAAGATTTATTTCTCGTTCCATCGTTCCTGTTGTATTTCCTACAGCCCCAACTCCATATTTGCGTTTCATAATATTCGAGTTAGGTGCAATGGGTTCCATATCATTATTAACCCATGGTCCATGGCCTGGATCAATGACTATGGTATATTTAATATCATTATCAATTATTGGCTCATCAACTATTGGCACTTCAATAATGGGTTCTTCAGTTGGGATTATTCTTGATTTCGAGTTTAAATCATACCATTGAAGGCTTATAAAAAATAATATAAATATAAGTATAATGAATTTCTTAATCATAGTTATAGTATGACATATAAATAGGGTTTAATCGATTAAATGTATAAACAAACCAGAGCGTAATTTAGGTTCAAACCATGTGGATTTTGGAGGCATCAATTGCCCTAGGTTTGATATATCAATTAGTTCTTGAATGGATGTTGGAACTAATGCGAAAGCAAGCTTACAATCTGTATTCACTCTTCTTTCCAGCTCATTCAATCCTCTGATTCCACCAACGAAATCAATACGTGTATCTGTAGATGGATTTGTAATATTTAGTAGTGGGTCCAATATCGTATTTTGAAGGATGGATACATCAAGTTTATCAATTGGTAATAGTAGCTGATTTTTAAACTTATAATCCAATAATATCCACTTCGAATCAATAAACATTGAAAATTGACCTTTATTAATCGGTTTTATTGGACTTGTGGATTCTTCAAGAATCGTAAAACTCTTTTCTACTTCACTTAGAAATTGCTTGGGAGTATATCCATTCAAGTCCTTGATCACTCGATTATAATCGAGTATTTTCATTTGATTACTCGGGAAAATAACAGACAAGAATAAGTTAGATGAAACAGACAAGTCAGAGATATCTTGATTACGATCCATTGCGACTTGTTTAGCGGCAGCTGCTCTATGATGACCATCCGCAATATATAGATTTTGCATTGAATTAAAATAATTGCTTATTAATTCAATATTTTCTTTATGGTTAATTCTAAAAACTTTATGATGGATACGATCATCACTTTCAAAATCAATAATCGGTGTCGTTCTATTTTTTATCTGATCTATTTGTTGGTCGAAATGATTCTCATTTATATGAAACATTAGTATAGGACCCGTATGCGCATTGCATTGATCAATATGTTTTACACGATCTAATCGTTTATCTGTTCTTGTTTTTTCATGATCTTTAATCAGACCATTCACACAATCATTGACAGAGGTAAGTCCAACAATACCTGTTTGTGTATGATCACCAATGGATAATTCATATAAATAATAAGAATCTAATGAATCCTGAATTAAAATACCATCTTCTATCCATGTTTGTAATAGACTGGATGCTTTTTGATACACTTTATCCGAATAGATATCGATGGTATTATCAAAATTGGTCTCAGCTCGATCAATACGCAAAAAACTAAAGGGTTTATCATTTACTTCTATTTTAGCTTCATTACGATTAAAAACATCATAGGGTAAAGCTGCCACACTTTTTGCATGTTTAGGTTGAGGTAAGATAGCTTTAAAAGGTTTAAACGTAATCATACTTGACCTTTTATGACTCTTACCTTTACGACATCATTAATATTCTTTAATTGACTCAGAACTTCATCCTCTATTTCATTATCAACATCTAATACGGTATACGCCCATTGTTGTTTTGAGACATTTTGCATCATTTCAATGTTTATAGAATGCTTACCAATGATACTTGTTATTTGACTTACCATATTAACTACGTTTCGATGCAAAAGAGTTATTCGCGACTGAGATGTGCATTCACCTAATGAACAGTGTGGGAAATTAACGGAATGAGTAATACTACCATTATCCAGGTAATCGATTAATTCTTGTGCAGCCATGACGGCACAGTTTTCTTCTGATTCAGGTGTTGAAGCACCTAAGTGTGGAATTTGTAGGGTATTAATCATTGTCTTGGTTTGTTCAATAGGGAAATCTGTCACATATTTCGCAACTTTATGTGTATTTAACGAATGTTCAAGTGCAGTATGATCTACGAGTTCTGCTCTTGCGAAATTGCAAATGCGTACTCCTTTTTTCATCTTAGCTAATGCTTTTGCATTAATAAGGTTCCTCGTCTCATCAAGCAAAGGAACATGAATACTAATGTAATCCGATTCTTTAAACAACTCATCAAATGAGTTAGCACGTTGAACACTACTGGATAATCCCCAAGCTGAATTTATTGAGATATAAGGATCATATCCGAGTACCCTCATACCTAAGCTTATAGCGGCATTGGATAGTAAAACACCGACAGAACCCAATCCGATAACACCTAATGTTTTACCTTTAAGCTCAGGACCTGTGAAGTTAGATTTTTTTGCTTCTATTATAGAAGTAAATGCATCATCTTTTTCAGCTAAACTATTTACCCAATTAACACCTTGAATAATATCTCTTGAAGCTAATAGTAAGCCTGCGATGGCTAATTCTTTAACTGCATTCGCATTTGCACCAGGTGTATTAAACACAACAATACCTTTTTCTGTACAACGATCAATGGGTATATTGTTTACTCCAATACCCGCTCTCGCAATCGCAAGTAAAGAATCACCGAACTCCGTGCTGTGTAGTGAAGTGGATCTTAACATAATCGCATCACTGTCACCCTTTACGAAGACTGCTTTATTTTTAAATTCATCTAGTCCAACTTTAGCAATCTCATTAAGTAGCTCTATCTTATACATGGGATATCTCCTTAACAGTCATTTCAAAATCATTCATACATTGAATTAATGCTTGAACACCATCCGTACTCATTGCATTGTATATACTTGCTCTACATCCCTTGGTTAGTCGATGTCCTCTAATTCCAACACAATCATGTTGTTCAGCATATTCAATAAATTGATTATCTAACGCTTCATTACCTGTCGTAAACATTACATTCATTACAGAACGATCATCTATATTTACATTATTCTTAAATAGTTTAGACTGATTAATCGCTTTATAAAGTAATTGCGCTTTATAATTATTGATTTCTTCCAACTTTACTAATCCACCTAAATCCTTTATCCACTCTAAAACAAGTCCACTGACATAGATACTAAAACTTGATGGTGTATTATAAAGAGAATTATTCTTCGCATACACCGAATAATCAAGCATTTTAGGTAACTTTAATGACTTGGTATCGAGTAAATCTTTACGAATTATTACAATCGTTAATCCAGCAATTCCCAAATTTTTCTGTGCTCCTGCAAATATTAGTCCATATTGAGATACGTCAACAGGCTTTGAACAGATATCAGAACTCATATCACAGACAAGAACGGAATGTGTGACAGGAATATTTTTAAATTGTGTACAATATACCGTATTGTTAGAAACATAATGTAAATAATCAGAATCAGGATTAATAGTAAATTCCTTTGGTAATTCAGTAAAATTACATGATTCACTGGATGCGATCATATTAACTTTTCCAAACAGAGAAGCTTCTTCAAATGCTTTTTGACTCCAAACACCCGTATGGATTAAATCCAAAGACTTTGTATTTTTTAGTAGATTCATTGGAATCATAGTGAACTGAAGACTCGCTCCTCCTTGAAGGAACAATACTTCATAATTTGATGGTATATTCATAATTTCAATCAAATCTTGTTTAGTTTTAGCTAATATAGATTCGAAAGGGGTAGATCGATGACTCATTTCCATAACTGACATTCCAGTATGATTCACATCCAAACATTCTGCTTGTATTCTACGCAAAACAGATTCAGGCAATGTAGCTGGTCCAGCTGAGAAATTATAGACTCTTTTCATAAATACTCCCTTTCGTAAGTATATTTTTACATGACTAAAAATATATTGTTGTTATTGTAACACTCTTATATCGAATTACAAGAAGTAATTTATGAAGTATTAAATATCAATACCAGCTAGCATAATATAGGCTGCACAAACACTCACAAAGCTAAGGGCATAGAAATAGGTCCAATCCCATTTGTAGCGATACATATAATATCCGACGAAAGCAATGAATCCAGTACCTAACCCAATAATAATTGGCATAGATAATCCATAGCCATAAACTCCAATCAATATTAAGGTGCTAATCATAGGCATAGAAAAAACGGTTGCTTTAATCCATGTTGGAATCTTTAATTTCTTCACACCAAAAAACACAAGATAAATAAGAATTATGAATACAATTCTTCCCAAACTATATCCAATAGGACCAGAAATACGAGTGATTGACAACGTAATTAATGCCGCAAGCATAAATGCTATATTAAATCCGATAAAAGACCCAACACTAATCCCAAGCATAATTAATAATTTCTTCACGAATGGATTTTTCATAGTGATGTCTCCTTAAATTCATTATACGCCTTAATTTTCACAATAAAAAAGTATTAGAATAACCTAATACTTATAGAATTCCTTGAGCTAACATAGCTTGTGCAACTTTATTAAATCCTGCTATATTAGCACCTAATACAAGATTATTTGGCTCATTGTAATCTATTGCGGTTGCCTTAGCACTTCGATAAATCTCATTCATAATTTGCTTTAGTTTATGATCAACTTCCTCGAAAGTCCAACTTAATCGTAAACTGTTTTGACTCATTTCTAAGCCAGAAGTCGCAACTCCACCTGCATTAGCAGCTTTACCAGGGCCGAAATATACATTGTGCTTCAAGAAGTAATTAACGGCTTCTTGAGTGCTCGGCATATTAGCCCCTTCCGCAACAACCTTACATCCATTTTTAACGAGGTGTTTAGCACTTTCTAAATCTAGTTCATCTTGTGTAGCACAAGGTAAAGCGATATCACATGGAACTGACCAAATATTACGAAATCCTTTAACATACAATGCACTAGGTATTTCATTCAGATAATCAGAGATACGTCCACGATTGACTTCCTTGATTCTCTTAATCACATCTAAATCTAAGCCATTCTCATCAAATATATATCCATCACTATCTGAACAAGCGATAACTTTAGCACCTAAACTTTGTGCTTTCTCAATCGCATAGATAGCGACATTACCCGATCCTGATACGAGTACCTTTTTGTTTTTAAATGACGCATTGATATCTTTTAACATATTCTCAACAAAATAAATCAAACCATATCCTGTTGCCTGAGTACGTACTAAAGAACCACCATAGTAAAGTCCTTTACCCGTTAAAACACCTTGAGCATGATTGTTATGAATCTTCTTATAATACCCAAACATATAACCAATCTCACGAGCTCCAACTCCTATATCTCCAGCAGGGATATCAACATCTGGACCAATGTGACGATAAAGTTCTGACATAAATGCCTGACAGAATCGCATAATCTCGTTATCTGATTTGCCCTTAGGATCAAAATCAGATCCACCTTTACCTCCACCCATAGGAAGGGTAGTTAAAGCATTTTTAAGTACTTGTTCAAATCCTAAGAATTTTATAATACTTTGGTTTACACTTGGATGAAATCTTAATCCTCCTTTATAAGGACCAAGTGCTGAATTAAATTGTACTCGAAAACCACGATTAACATGTACTTTTCCTAAATCATCGACCCATGATACTCTGAAATAAATCTGTCTTTCTGGTTCAACAATTCTTTCAAGAATACCTTTGTTCATTAAATGTGGATTACGTTTAAAGTAAAGTTCTAATGAGCTTAGAACTTCCTTTACCGCATGATTAAATTCAATTTCATTAGGATTACGTTTTTCAACTTGAGTAATAATCTCTTGGATATATTCTTGACTGTTCATAATAAGCTCCTTCGATTAATTTGTTTTATGATACCATATAACGATATAATTGAAATAAATAATCGAGGTTAATATGCACATAAAATCTGTAAGAGAAAATCCAGAAGTAAAACAATTAGCTATAAAATACTTTCAATCTATTTGGGCTAATCCAAACTCAATGAAAGTATATGAAGATTGTATAACGAGTAGCCTTTTATCTGATAATGGATTACCACAATGGTATTTGCTGTTCGATGAAGAAAATATAATAGGATGTGCAGGCTTAATAACCAATGATTTTATTAGTCGAATGGATTTATTCCCTTGGCTATGCGCACTCTATATTGATCCCAACTATCGTGGAAACAATTATTCAGAACTACTAATTAATAAAATAATTTATGATACAAAAAAAGCTGGATATCATAATTTATATTTATGTACCGATCATATTGGATATTACGAGAAATATGGCTTTAGTTATCTTGCTCAGGGATATCATCCTTGGGGCGAGGAGTCTAGGATATATCATATTAATGTTCAATAAGTATTAAAAATGGAGATATAGTTAATTTCTTTTTTGTATATCTTTAATAGGGTTAAATAGTTTGATATATTTAAAACAATCAAACTTTAATATTAAGTATTAAAACATGATAAAAAAGGTAAACAACGTGAAAATGTTGGACACAAAGCTATAGGACCTCAAATGGTAGCCAGTTACTAAAAATGTTTTTTTTAGGAATATTTCTATCAATAACTATTATCATTATTGAAATATAAAAGGTGTAAGAATGAGTAAAATAAATCGTTTCCCAGAATTAACAAAAGAATATAATTCAAAATATCAGATAGTTCTTAAAAGTATGAATGTTGGTACATGGGAATGGGATATAGTGAATGATCAACTCGTATTTGATGATCGTTGGGCAGAGATAATTGGCTATCGAAAAGATGAACTACTGCCAGCGACCTCAGAACTATGGAAAAGTCTTTTACACAAAGATGATGTTACAAATACCTTAGATCAATTAGAATTGCATTTTCGAAACAAAACAGATTTTTATCATATAGAATTTAGAATAAAACATAAAAACGGACATTGGATTTGGGTTTTAAGTAAAGGCCAAGTTACTGAATCTGATTTAAATGGGAATCCTTTAAAGATGTTTGGTGCACATATTGATATTACTGATGCGAAAACTCAAGAAAAAATTAAACTTAACACACAGTATAATGACTTAATAGAAAATGCACCTTTTCCGATAATTATCTCTAATGCTAAGAATGGGAAATTGATGTATGGTAATAAGCGGGCAAAAAATCAGTTTGGTTTTTCAGGCGACGAGGGAGTTGGATTACAAACAGCAGATTTTTATGTAAATCTTAAAGATCGCGATTTTTTCTTGTCAGAGATGTCAAGTAAGGGGCATGTATATGATTTTGAAGTTCAACTCTATAATTATCACAAACAAAAGTATTGGGCACTTATCTCAGCATCTTTTACATTGTATGAGGAGCAGTTTTCCATATTAATTACTATAAATGATATTTCAGAAAGAAAAGAAGCAGAACTTGAACTTAATATTGAGAGAGATAAATATCGATTATTAGCTGATTCAATGGCAGACGTTATTATGGTTTTCAATTCAAGAGATTTTAAATTCAAGTATATTAGTCCATCGATACTCGATTTAAGAGGATATACAGTTGATGAAGCAATGGAGCAAACTTTTGATAGTATTATCGACAGTAAAAATCAACATCATATCATAAGTAATTTAAAGAAAGATTTAGAATATTTTGTATTGAATCCATTCGAGAATAAATCGTATATATGTGAATATCAGGAATATCATAAGAATGGTAGTTTAATTTGGGTAGAAACATCATATCGTTTTAAGTACAATGAAAACAATGAAGTTGAAGTTATAAGTACACATAGAAATATCGAAGAGCGTAAACGAATTGAGGCAAGAATAGAATATTTAAATTTATACGATGCACAAACGGGTTTATTGAATAAGACTGCTTTTAGATTATATGAAGAAGAATGGAAGAGAAAAGGGAATCCCAATTATAAGTATTCAATAATTTATATTGATATTGATCAGTTTAGTAAATTGAACGATTCACTAGGTCATCATATCGGAGATAAAATAATTGTTGATATTGCGAACAAGTTAAAGAATATCGTAGGTTCGAGAGGTGATATTTATCACGTTGATGGAGATGAGTTCATAATCGTTTTCTATGATGATAATTATGATCATACTTTGAATCTTTCAAAACTAATTTCAAAAACTATCTCTCAACAACTTGTCATTGAAGAAGTTTCTTATTTGTTAACAACTAGTATTGGTTTCGCCTACTCAGAAACGAATGAAGATGTTTCAAAGGTATTAAAGAAAGCATCTATTGCCTTAGCAAATGCTAAATTATCACGTAATACTATTGTTGGATATAATGATGATTTCGCAAAGAAAATATCAAGAGAATCTATCCTTGAACATGATCTGCATTATGCAATTGATCGAAATGAGTTAGAAATCTATTTACAACCAATTTATGATGTTGATAAAGGGAAAGTTCAACATGCTGAAGCACTAATACGTTGGAATCATCCTGATTTAGGTTTAGTATCACCGATAGATTTTATTCCAATAGCGGAAAGAACTAGATTAATATTGCCTATAACAGATTGGGTTATTCATAAGGTATGTTCAATTCTATCGCATTGGAATCAATATGCAAACCCATTGACAATTAGTATTAATATTTCATTTGTAACAATTGATAATAGAGGCGATGAACTGTATTCGTATATTCGTCGAGAAATTCTATCAAGTGGTATAAAACCTGAGAGTCTAAAATTAGAGATTACCGAGACAAGTTTAATGCAAGACTCTGCAGAAGTAATTAGAGTCTTTATTCAACTTAAAGAACTCGGTATTCATCTAGCGTTAGACGATTTTGGAACGGGCTATTCTTCTTTTGGCTATTTAAAAGCTCTACCATTAGATATTGTGAAAATTGATCGATCTTTGATTAGAAATATTGAATGGGACACAAAGTCAAGAATGATAGTGGAATCAATGATTACAGTTTTACATGGGTTAAATCTTCGAGTTGTTGTCGAAGGGGTTGAAACCAAGGGTCAATTTGATATTTTATACTCAATGAAGGTTGATTCAATACAAGGTTTTTTATTTTCTAAGCCTTTAACTGAGTCTCAGTTTAAATCTTATTATGAGGATGTAAAGAATATAGAGAACCTTCCAATTAAATATCAAGGATATGACGATTCAGAAAGTGTGCATTTCTGGAGAAATGAATGGAATAGTGGGCATCCAACAATTGATGATCAACATAGAGTTTTGATGAAATTAGCTTCTGATTTAGAAAGAAGTGCGATGCTTAATCAAGATAAGAATCTTTTATTAATTCAAATAAAGAGAATAATAAAAGAAATAGAAATTCATTTTGAAGAGGAAGAAGCTATTTTGAAAATTAAGGCTTATCCAGAGTATAAAAATCACCAAAATATTCATCAAAAACTGCTTAATAAGCTCGCAAAACTTTGGAGTCTATTTAATGATAATCAAATTGATATTTTCGCTTTTGTGCGTTTTGTTGTTAAGGATGTCATATGGGATCATTTTGTAAAAGAAGACGTTAACTTTTTCCCATATGTTACTACGCTCAAATCGAACCAACCAATTAATTATATTCCTACTTATAATTTAAACGATAATAATGAAGATAGTTTTGAGTTTAGAGATTTGTTAGCTCAGAATTTGAATCTTCAAGCTCTATTAGCCGATATTACTAAAATATTCATTAATGTAAATTTAATAGATTTCGAATCAAAAGTTAATGAATCATTAAAACGTTGTGCAAATCAGGTTGATGCGGATCGTGTGTACATATTTAAGTATGATTGGTTTAATAAAGACTGTTCAAATACCTATGAATGGTGTAAAGAAGGGATTCAAGCTCAAATAAATGAACTTCAAAATGTACCGATTGAATTTATACCTGATTGGGTTAATGCGCATTTAATGGGAGAGACAATTTATATTCCGGATGTTATGGATTTAGAGATGGATAGTAATCTACGAGAAATTCTTGAACCTCAAGATATAAAAAGTCTATTAACAGTACCTATGATGGTGGATAATGTATGTTATGGCTTTATCGGTTTTGATTCAGTTCGTGCTAAAAGAGCATATTCAGACTTTGAAATCTCGATTCTAAAGGAAGTAAGCAATGTATTCTTAGTTGCACTTAAACGCAAAGAAGTTGAAGAAAAATTAATTGAAGAGAAAGAGTTTTTCAAACTAACTGTTTCAACCTTGAATGAAGCGTTAATAATCACAAATGAAGATTACTTAGTTACTTATGTAAACTCATTTGCAGAAAAGATTCTTAATCGCTTTTTACTCGATATTAGAGGGAAAGATATAAGAACTGTGTTTAATCCAATCGAGTTAACAAATTCTGTGGATTTGCGGATAGATTGGGAGAAAATTCAGAATGAATCTTCAAAATATGTTATTGATCGAAATGTTGGATTTAAGCAAAAGGATGGATCTTTCACTTTCATTGAAGGGACAGTGTCACCCATTAATACGAATAATCAAGTATTTAAAGGTTTACTTATTCATTTCAGAGATGTAACTCAAAACTTTGAAGCGCTTGAGCAGATAGAAGCATTCTTAAATGTAAATCTTGAAATGTTATGTGTTGCAGATTTTGATGGGCATTTTATTCGTGTAAATCGTATATTCACTGAAGTTTTAGGATATTCAATTCAGGAACTTGAAGGTAAATACTTTTTAGATCTTGTTCATCCAGATGATATTGAATTAACGTTGAAGTTTATACAAGAATTTTCAAACAATGGCGAGATTCAGGTGATGTCAAATCGATATCGAACAGCTCATGGAGAATATATTAGACTTGATTGGAATGTTCAAAAAGGATTTGGAAGATATTTGTATGCTTCTGCCAAAGTAAATAATGACTAAGATGAATGATTAATCATTCTTCTTTTCCTATCCGATAAATTTTTCCAGAATCAGTTATTGTATATAAAGCTCCATCATTTCCAACAGTAATATCTCTAAACCGTTCACCAAGGTCATGTGCAATTCTTTCTTCACCTATTACTAAGTTATCCTTTATCAGTAATCGTGCGATATGTTGACCTCTTAGTCCACTTATAAATAGATTATTTTTCCATTCTTTTATGCTATCTGAGTTATAGAAAACCATCCCAGCTGGCGCAATGACAGGATCCCAGTAATAGATGGGTTGTTCAAGACCATCTTTAACACTCATTCCGTCTCCAATGGGAAAACCACTATATTCCTCGCCATAACTAATGACTGGCCAACCATAATTTTTACCCGATTCAATTCGATTAAGTTCATCTCCACCTTGTGGACCCATTTCATTTGCCCATAAATCACCTGTGATTGGATGAATGGCTAATCCTTGAACATTACGATGACCAAGTGAATAAATTTCAACATGAACATTTGAATTAGTGTAAAAAGGATTTGAGCTTAATGCATTTCCATTTATATCGATATGTAATATCTTACCATGACCATTATCAAGTGTTTGTGCATTTGGACGTGTTACTAAGCTTTGTCGATCACCTGTTGACACAAAGAGATTTCCATTATTATCCATTACGATACGACTGCCGTAATGATTATTCCCTGAAAAGTAAGGGGTTGCTCGATAAATAATCTCAAAGTTTGAGATTGTTTGTGTGTTTAAATCTAACTTTGCTTTCGCAACAGCTGTCAATGATCCTTGATTCGTTTTTTCAGCTAAAGTAAAAAATAGAATACCATTTGTATCAAAATCAGGACTTATTAAAACATCTAACAATCCACCTTGACCACTCGTTTCAATTTTGTTTGTCACAAAAATTTTATTAGATACATTACCATTTTCAACTAATCGAATCGTTCCTGATTTTTCAGTTATTATCAATGTTCCATTAGGAAGCATATCAATCCCCCATGGAGATTCTAATCCTTCAGATAGTACCGTTACTGAATAATTGGTTTCTGTTTTTATGCCGCTAACTCTAGTTTGACCATTAAAGAAAGGTGTTAACTCAGTATTCGCAGGATTGTTTTCAACTGGAGGATAGAAGCTAATTTCGATTTGTTCTTCAACAATTTCCTTATCATCCTCATTTATCTTATTTTCTTCTATTATTTGAGTACATGAACTTAAAAGTAATAAGATGATTAATGATATTTTCATAAAACCTCCTTGTTTATTAAATCCATTATTTAAGCATAGTATATTCATATTAAGAATATCTTTCTACTTATATACATTTTTGTAAAACAAACATATGATTATATGTAAGAGGATAACTATGGAAAACGAACATTTAAATTTTAGTGAATTTTTGCATATTCAAGCATTAAATATGGGTATTAATGCATTGATGATTGTCAAAGAAAGAAAATTAAGACGAATTGGGATAAGAGTAAAATTAGACGATAAACTGGTTTATCAATATCTTATGGATGGTAAAAATGAAGATAATTATCTAAAAGGTAAAGAGAATGTTGTGAATAAAACAGGAAAGAGTTCAATGTATGTATATGAACATAAAGATGATTATCAAGAGCTATTAAATGATTCAAATTTTTGTGTAAGTGGTGGTGCAATTCCAATTATCATTAATAACGAAATTCGCGGTTCAATCAGTATTTCAGGTATGACTCAAGAATTAGATCATGCGCTTGCGACTGAAATACTTGAGAATGCATATCATAAATCATTTGTTTATTTTGAATAATGCGTATCTATTTGTATTGTTTAATTTAAGGTGTGATAATTGAATTATCAAACTACCAAACAAGGAGAAATAATGCGATTTCAAACAGCAGAACCATTTAGAATAAAAATGGTTGAACATGTTAAGAAGACTAGTAAGGAAGACCGAATCAATTGGCTTAAAGAGGCACAATATAATGTTTTTAAAGTCAAAGCAGAGAATGTATATATAGATTGCTTAACCGATAGTGGTACGACCGCTATGAGCAAGAATCAATGGGCAGCACTCATGATGGGTGATGAGTCCTATGCGAGTTGTGATAGTTTCTTTAAATTAGAAAAGTCAGTTCATGATGTATTTGATATTCCGTATGTACAACCGGTTCATCAGGGTAGAGCTGCAGACTACTTGCTCGCAAAACTCTATACCAAACCAGGTAAGATTGCGATAGGGAATATGCATTTCGATACGTTTAGAGGAAATGCGGAAGTACTTGGTGCTTTAGTTGAAGACTTAGTTAAAGATGAAGGTAAGAATGCGTCTAGTCCTGCATCTCCTTTTAAAGGCAATATTGATTTAAATAAATGTGAGAGAATTATTCAAGAAAAGGGATTAGATTCAATAAGTGTTATTATTTTGACTGTTACCTGCAATAACAATGGTGGGCAACCTGTGTCGATGCAAAACATTAAAGATACGGCTGAATTTGCGAAGAAATATAACATTCCTTTTGTGATGGATATCGCTCGTGTTGCGGAAAATGCATACTTTATCAAAACAAGAGAAGAAGCATATAAAAATCATAGTATTGAATCGATTATTAGAGAAAGCGTTTCTTATTGTGAAACTGCTGTTATGAGTGCAAAGAAAGATGGTTTAGTTAATATTGGTGGTTTATTCTTAACGCGTAATCAAGATATATTTACAATGGCAAATCAACTTGCTATCGTACATGAAGGATTCTTAACCTATGGTGGATTAGCAGGTAGAGATTTAGAAGCGCTTGCGGTTGGTTTAAGGGAAGTATGTGATTTTGACTATCTAGATTATCGAATTAAACAAGTAGAATACTTAGGTGAACAACTTAAACTACGAGGTGTCCCAATTATAGAACCAACCGGAGGACATGGTGTATATGTCGATGTGAAGCGTTTCTTTGAACATATTCCTCAACATGAATTTCCAGCACAACGGCTGGTCGTGGCTCTATATGAAGAAGCTGGTATTAGAGCTGTTGAACTAGGGGCATGTGCATTTGGGAGTAAAGATCCAATCACTGGAAAAGATGTTTGGCCAGAGCTTGAAACAATGCGAATTGCGATATCGCGTAGAGTGTATACGAATGACCATATGGATTGTATCGCGAATGCATTAGGATATATTTTTGAGAATCGTAAATCATACAAAGGTTTGAAACTTGTTTATCAAGGACCTATTGTTTCACTAAGACATTTCACTGCTGGATTTGAATTACTCTAAGATCGTTAATACGATCTTTTTTAATGTAATCGCTTACAGTTTTTCTTGATTTAACCTTAAATAGAGGAGTAAACTTAAATTAATATAGGAGGGTAATGTATGCGTGGCGTATTCACTACCGTTAAGTTTTTGAGAAATGAGATATTTAAAAGTATAACTGTTGCGGCATATGAGGATTGGACTAAAGAACAGATTGAAAATATACCAAATGAGATATTAGTCGATGGTGCTCCTAATTATCGTGAAACAGTAGAAATTGAAAGAGAAATTGTACGAGCAAGAGTTAAAGCAGCCATGAATATGGAAATGGGTACTCGTTTTGATGAGCATTTTGTTGAGGAAGATCTTGAACAATTACGTAAGAAAAAAGTATCAAGAGACTTAGTAACAGTCATCCCTCAAGCCTGTGAAAAATGTCCGGAGAAGAGTTTCTTTGTGACAAACGCATGCCATGGTTGTCTAGCACATCCATGTGTTGAAGTATGCCCAGTCAACGCGGTAAGTTTAATTGATAAGCATGCGTATATTGATCAAGAGGTCTGTATAAAATGTGGTAAGTGTTATGATGTATGTCCATATGGATCCATTGCCAAGAATGAAAGACCATGTAATGTGGCGTGCGGCGTTAATGCAATTACAAAAGACTCAGAAGATCGTGCTGTAATCGTAACGGATAAGTGTGTTAGTTGCGGTATGTGTATGGTTGCATGTCCATTTGGTGCAATTGTCGATAAATCAGAAATATATCAATTGGTAGATGCATTAAAAGGCCCAGATGAAGTCTGTGCGATCATTGCGCCAGCCTTTGTAGGTCAGTTTGGCGATAAAGTTTCAGCTGATCAAGTCGTTGAAGGATTACTACAATTAGGTTTTGATGATGTTGGTGAAGTAGCGTATGGTGCTGATATTACAACGGTTGATGAGGCGAGACACTTCTTAAAACATGTACCATTGGATCAACCGTTTTTAGCTACTTCGTGTTGTCCGGCATGGCTACAGGTTGCTCAAAAAGAGTTAGGAGATAAAAAATATTGTGTATCCGATTCATCATCTCCAATGGTAGAAACGGCTAATTATTTACGTCGAACATTCCCAAATACAAAGATTGCGTTTGTAGGACCATGTTCAGCAAAGAAGTTTGAAGCTGCTTATATGGATGTCCATAAGAGTGTTGATTTTGTTATAACATATGAAGAAATCAATGCGATGCTCGTCGCAAGAGGAATTGATCTAGCGAAGCTTGAACCAACTCAAAACTTGAATCATGCATCAATAGATGGTCGAGGCTTCGCAATTTCAGGTGGAGTACTAAATGCGGTAGAAAACGTTATTCGAAGAATCGATCCTGATCGAGTCGTTAAAGTTGAAAAAGCTGAAACCCTACAAAACTGTAAGAAGATGTTACTTCTTGCAAAAGCAGGTAAAAGAGATAGTTATCTACTAGAAGGTATGGCATGTCCTGGTGGATGTGTAGGTGGTGCTGGTACAATTATTCATCAAACTCGTGCAATGTCCAATGTCACAAACTTTGCGCGTTCATCTGAACGTTCAAGCGCATTAAAAACATATGAAGAGATAAAATGAAATTATTTTCATAAAGTTGAAAATATTTGACATTTTTCAGAGTCAAGGCCTATAATTATGTTAATCATAAAGCAATGAAGAGAAGAGTAAATTGTACAAAGTTTGTAGAGAACCTAGAATTGGTGAAATAGGGAATGATGTGCAATTGAACATGGTCTAAAGAGCCGCATACCGAGGGGAGACCTAAGGCTATGACGGGAGCGCCCGTTACAGCGATAGAGTATTTTGGTACTCGAAGAGATTCATTTAGTGATAAATGAGTAAATATAGGTGGTAACACGGATTAACCCTCGTCCTAAGATGAGGGTTTTTATGTTTAAAAGGAGAAAAGGAAAAATGCAGAAGAAAAACATTTGGCAGTTAATCTTAGGTGAATGGAATACAAAAACAGTAGTAGGGGTTGCGATTGGTGCAGCATTATTTGGAGTTTTAATGAATTTCGGTGGTATTAAAGTGTTTACGAATACAAATCTAACAACAGCTATGTTAATTCCTGTTATTGTTGGTGCTTTGTTTGGACCAGTCCCCGCGTTAGTTGCTTGTTTCTTTGGGAATGTTATTGCGGATTTAATTGGCGGCTGGGGATTCTGGTTTGATTGGTCTATTGGCAATGGGGTTTTAGGTTTATTTGTTGGTCTATTACCTTTGTATGGAGCAGATATTTCAAAAGGTGTATTTAACGTTAAACATGCAATTATTTTTGCGCTCATTGCGGTTGTTGGTAATGCATTAGCATTTGGTGTTGTAACACCTATTTTCACAATCTTACTTTATGGTGGTGAATTAAATATTACCTTCTTACAATCTTTAACAGGTGGGGCATCCAATGTTCTTGTTCTTACTGTATTGGGTATTCCACTATTATTTGCACTTGCAAAAAGAAATGCTAGTGGTCAAAACTTAGTTAAGGAATAATCATATGCAAAAACCAGTTATCGTTTTTGATCAGTTTAGCTTTCGCTATGATTCACAACAAGAAAATACATTAAATAACATTAATTTGACAATTTATGAAGGTCAAAAAGTTCTGATTTTGGGTCAAAGTGGAAGTGGTAAAAGTACATTAATTCATTGTATCAATGGATTAATACCTTTTTCATATCCAGGGACAATAACTGGTTCTTGTAGAGTTGCTGGCATGGAAACAACACATGCCAGCATTTTCTCTTTAAGTCAAGAAGTTGGAACCGTTCTTCAAGACTCTGATGCCCAATTTGTCGCATTAAGTGTCGAAGAAGATGTAGCATTTGCTTTAGAAAATCAAGCTATTTCAAGAGATCTGATGATACCAAAAGTTAAACAAGCAACAGATAAAGTTGGAATGACTGATTTCTTAAAGCAAGTACCATTTAATCTATCTGGAGGGCAAAAACAAAAAGTTTCGATGGCAGGTGTATTGCATGAAAATGTTAATATACTTCTATTTGATGAACCATTAGCGAGTTTAGATCCATTATCTGGTTATCAAACAATCGATCTTATTGACCAAATACATAGGGACAATAAAACAATTTTAATTGTTGAACATCGACTTGAAGAAGTAATGGTAAAATCGATTGATCGAGTTATCGTTATGCATAATGGCGGAATAACATTTGATGGTTCGCTTGAAGCATTATTAAGAAAGAATATTCTTTCGCAAGTTGGATTGAGAGAACCTTTGTATTTACAAGCTTTGCGGTTAGCTCGTATTGATTATTACCATCGGAATAATATACATAATGTAAATGAGATTAATCTAGAAGATATTAAGGATCTAGCTTCTCATTTTAAAATCAAGGATAAACAAACTAATGACAAGGAAAGGGATACTCTTCTTGAAGTAAATCATGTTTCTTTTGCTTATGATAAACAGAATGTTATAAATGATGTTTGTTTTGATATTAAGCGAGGTGAACGAATTGCTTTCATTGGTAAAAATGGTGCTGGTAAAAGTACAATGGCAAAACTCATTTGTGGATTTGTACGCCCCAATCAAGGTGAAATCAGATTAAATAAGATGAATATTTTAGCTATGAGTATTCGTGAAATAGGTGAAAAAATAGGATTTGTTATGCAAAATCCAAATCAAATGCTTGTTAAACACTTGATTCGTGATGAGATTTCATTTGCTTTGATACAACATAGATTTACTATAGATGAAATTGAGGCAAGAGTTACCGAAGCACTAAAAATATGCGACTTATACTCAATGCGAAATTGGCCAGTGAGTGCTGTAAGTTATGGTCAAAGAAAACGAATAACCGTTGCGGCTATTCTTGCGCTAAAACCTGATATTTTGATTCTTGATGAGCCAAGTTCTGGTCAAGATTACACACATTATTCTGAAATTATGGATTTCTTAGATGCTTTAAATAAGGAACATGGTGTTACTTTTATTTTTATAACACATGATATGCATTTAGCAATTGAGTATACTGATCGTGCTATTGTGTTTTCAGACTCAAGAATCATAGCGGATGATTATATACATCAAATTATGTCTAATCGAGATATTATCGACAAAGCAAATTTGAAACAAACATCCCTTTACGACTTAGCTCATAAAATTGGAGTTTCACCACAAAGTGTTATTCAGTACTTTATAGAAAACAGGAGAAGTATATGAAAAACCAGTTTATTATAAACTTAGTCCCTCAAGATACTTTCCTGCATCGATTAACAGGAAAAACGAAAGTCTTATTATTTATAGCATTTATTTTTTACACCCTTATTTCTTTTGATTTAAGACTCTTATTACCTCTGTTTATGATTAGTTTTTTTGTATTAAGAAGCTTAAAGCCTAATTGGAAAATTGTAATTGGTTTATTCAGTTTTATCTTCTTTATGAACTTTATAAACTTACTTATATATTGGTTGGTAGATCCAAATATTGGTAATTATTATACAAATTCAAATGTTACGATATTATTTACGTTTAATTCTCATTATTATATTAGTCTTCAGACGATATGGTATTTGACTATACGACATCTAAAATTAATGACAAGTTTTATGGTTTCACTGGTGTTTATTTTATCCATCACACCATCTGAACTTGCGGCAGGTTTATATGGATTAAAAGTTCCATATAAGATATGTACAGTTGTCTCATTGGCTTTTAGGTACATTCCAGATATTTCTAATGATTTCGAGAATATCAAAATATCCTTGCAAGCACGCGGTTTAGAGATGGATAAAAGACGTTTAAATATAATCAAACGATTAAAGGATAATTTATTTATCTTACTTCCTTTGATAGTTAGTTCCTTTGATCGAATTGGTACAATTGCGAATGCGTTAGACTTAAGAGCATATGGATTATTAAAGAAAAGAACCTATTATTGTGAACATGAACCAAGTAAATTTGATTATATCTTCAGAAATGTAAGTTATATCGTAATACTTTTTAGTATTACATGGATCGTATCACGTTTTATATGGGTACCAAGCACGCGCATGTGGTATCCATTTGAGAGTTAATATGAATTATTTAAGTGATTTAAAGAAACTTTTAAGCATTCCAAGTGTTTATGATTCAAGCACGATCACTCCTAATACGCCTTATGGAAAAGCGATACAGAAGGCATTGGATTTTATGCAAGACCTTGCGATACTTAATGGTTTTGAAACGAATACTTATGATGGACATGCAATATCCATACAGCTCGGTCATCAATGTGAACGAATAGATGTTGTTTCACATTTAGATGTCGTACAAGCAAGTGATGATTGGGAGAGTGATCCATTTGATCCAATAATTAAGGATGGAAGAATCATCGCAAGAGGTACACAAGATATGAAAAGTCTAGCACTTTTAATGTTTTATGTATTAAGAGATATAAAACGCGAGAATATAGTGTTAAGAAGACAAGTTAGACTTGTTTATGGTGCAGATGAAGAAAGAACGATGAAAGACATTGAGCACTATATTAAAATAGAAGGTGAGCCTGATTTCGCGTTTACACCTGATGGGTATTTCCCTCTATCCATTGGCGAAAAAGGGGCCATAATGTGGTTAGTTAAAGGTGAATGTGACAGTGAAATTACTATTAATGGCGGAATTCAATGTAATGTAGTTTCACCCATCTGCATTGTTGAAGTTCCAATAAAGTATCTTGAGAGAATAAATGAGATGAAGAATACCGGTGTATTTGACATTAATGTTATTACAGATAAAAGTATAGAACTTGTGTTTAATGGTATTGCTTCTCATGCATCAAAACCCGAACTAGGGGTAAATGCAAATGTAGAGGCATTGAAATTTCTTTCAAGTATTACAGATAGTCAAACGATAAAATCATTGTATCAAACTTTTCAATCAAGCTATGGTGAGGGTTGTAATATTCAAGTTCAAACAAGTGAAATGGGAAACTTGACGTTAAATTTAGGCATACTTAAGATAGTAAATCAGAAAGTATATTGTGAAGTAGATTGTCGATATCCTATTCATGCACAATCTGATAAGATGACGCATAAATTGCAAAATAAACTATCGCCTTTATTGGTTTCTTGTCCATATGATGCAAAACCAAGCTTACATTCTATGGAATCACCCTATATTAAAACTCTACTTGAAACATACAAAAAATGGTCGAATGAAGATCTTACACCTATTGTGTCAGGTGGTGTTAGTTATTCAAAAGTTATGAAGAACTGTGTTGCTTTTGGACCAATGCGATTAGATGAAGAGAGTTTAGCGCATCAAAAGAATGAATCAATCGAATTAGATTACTTAAATTCACTATTTAGCGTATATAAAAATGCAATAATTAGTCTTGCTAATCAAGGAGAATAATATGAAAAAATCGCTGGTTTTCCAATCAGATTTTACGTATAAAGAAGGTGCAGTTGCCGCAATGTATGGCGTTGTGAAACAAGTTGATCAATCGATTGAAATTATTGATTTAACTCATGAAATCCCTAAGTTTGATATCTGGTCTGCCTCCTTTCGCTTGCATCAAGTTTTACCTTTTTGGCCTCGTGGAACTGTATTTGTATCAGTTGTAGATCCGGGGGTTGGAACCACAAGGAAAGCATGTGTCGCAAAAACATTAAGTGGACATTTTGTGGTGACACCGGATAATAAAACTCTATCGCATATAAATAAGTTTATTGGTCTAGAATCGATTAGAGAGATAAAATCAGAGCTTAAATTCGAATCACCCTATAAAACTTCAGTATTTAATGGTAGAGATATTTTTGGATACGTCGGAGCACTTTTAGTTTCTGGTCAGTTAAATTATGATGACATTGGACCTTTATATTCATGCATTGAAAGGTTTGAATTAAATGATGCGAAAATAGAGAATCAATTTATAACGGGTATTTTAGAAATTCAAGATCCTAATTTTGGGAATGTTTGGACAAATATTCCCATTCATTTCATGACCGAAATAGGAATTAATGAAGATGATGAGGTCCTTATTGAAATTTTCTATCAGACAGAGATTGTTTTAAAACAAATTATCCATTACGGAGATACCTTTGGTTCTGTTAAACTTTACCAACCTATTTTATATTGTAATGAACTGGAGTGTTTAGCCTTAGCACTTAACCAAAGTTCATATGCAAATGAATACAATCTAGGCCAAGGTTCAGATTGGACTATCCATGTAAGTAAGGAGACGTATGAATAAATTACTTGTTTTACAATCAGATTTTGGAGTTGTGGATGGAGCAGTATCAGCCATGATTGGTGTCGCGCTAAGTGTTGATGATGAGATCAAAATTTATGATTTGAGTCATTCAATTACTCCATTCAATATTTTCGAAGCGTCTTATCGCTTATTTCAATCAATACAATATTGGCCACAAGGTTCAGTTTTTGTTTCTGTGGTTGATCCTGGGGTTGGATCAAATCGTACAAGTGTAGTTGCCTTAACAAGTACTAATCATATCGTTGTAACACCTAACAATGGAACGTTATCACACTTGAAGAAATATGTTGGATTAAAAGAAATTTATCAGATTGATGTTAATAAGAATAGGCGTAACGATAGTGTTAATCAATCTTATACATTTGATGGTAGAGATCTATATGCTTTTGTCGGTGCACGTTTAGCAAGTAAAAAAATACTTCTTAATGAAGTCGGTGAAAAACTTAATCATGATGCTGTCATTGAACTCGATTTACCTGGTTCAAGATATACTCATAATACTGTGTTCGGAAGTGTTGAGATTTTTGATGAACGTTATGGAAGTATTTGGACGAGTATTATTGTTGATGATTTTAATCAACTCAATCCTAAATACGGAGAAATGTTTAATGTAGTTATTCGTAAAGGAATCGAAGTAAAATTTAATGAAATGATTACATATGGACGAGCATTTAATGATGTTCCTATTTCAAATTTAGTTATTTATATCAATTCATTGAATCGAATAGGAATCGCAATAAATCAAGGTTCCGTTTCACAGAAGTATAATATTCAAACTGGAAATGATTGGATTGTTGAAATATCTAAGATATGAAAATAAAAGCGCAATGCGCTTTTATTTATGCTCTTTGACCTAAACGATCATCCATCATCATTATGCCAATTGGAGTAGGAACTTTTTCTAATCGAGTAATGATATCGACTAAAGTAGATTCTTCTTCAACTTGCTCATCTACAAACCAAGAATAGAGGTTCGCTAATGCGTATTCTTTTGCATTAGTTGCTTCTTCATAAAGTTTAACAATTCGTGCAGTAACCTTTTTCTCATGTTCAAGTGAAAGTTTAAATATTTCAATAAAACCTGGGAAATCAACTGGCCCAGCAGCGATTGGTGTTAAGATAACTCTTTCATTAATTTCTTGTAAGAAGTGCATCATTTTTTTGCCATGGCTTATCTCTTCTTCAGCTTGTTTTTCCATCCATTTAGCTGTTCCAGGAAATCCATTTTCTTGTGCCCAAGCTGACATAGAAAGATAGAGGTAGCTTGATTCAAATTCAAAATTAATTTGGTCTAATGCTAATTCAAGTAGTTCTTTTTTCATATTATTCTCCTTGTTTTAAATATACCATAATTCAATGAAGAATATTTATTTGAAGCACACAATAATACGAGTTTAAACTAATGCTGCATTCTTCCATTTACCATTGTTAAGTCTTCTAACTTGGACAAATGTTCTGAAAATCCAATCAATTCCCATCGCAAGATAAACACCAAATACACCTAAATTTAAACCGATTGCTAAAATATACGAACTAGTAATTCTGAACGCAAACATCGCAATAATTGACACGTTCATTGTGAACTTAGCATCACCCGCTGCTCTTAATCCATTTGACAGAGTAAAGGCAGAAGGCCATATAATCATAGTCATCGTATTATGAAGTATCATCAAATAAAATGTAATTTGTCTTGCTTCATCTGAAATAGTATAAAGATTTAATATCCAAGACAACACTAATAGTTGTGAAAGGGCAATTATTACTGTCATTATCTGTGCTTGTTTTAAAAGTTTTCGAATATAATACTCCGCTTGCTCGAACTCTTTTGCACCAATGCATTGACCAACTACTGTAATTATTGCAAAATTAATGGCTGTTGCATAACTAATTGAAAACATTCCAAGACTATTGGTAATTCCGTTTGCCGTAATTTGTGCTGTACCAAATAATGCAATGATACTTGCTAATAGAATACGACCGAATTGAGTAATCCCATTTTCAATTCCATTTGGAATAGCGACTGATAGTATTTTCTTAACCATCGTTATATCAAATGAAAAAATAGACTTAAAATCGAGATAAATTAAATTGTTTTTATTGAAATTAATCGATACTAATATAAGAGATGCAAATCCTCTAGATAATAAAGTTGCAATCGCAACACCCATAATACCTGACTGAAGGACAAAGATTGCGATATAAAATCCAAATATATTTAAACCATTCATTAACATAGAAGCTAGCATAGGGATACGTGAGTTACCCATCGATCTAAATAATGCAGCGCTTGTATTATACAAGGCTAAGAAAGGATAACTTAGACATGATAAGATGAAATAGATTTTTGCTGCTTGCATAACTTCAGGAGCAACACTTCCAAACAATATATTTAGTATCAGTCCATTAAAACTTAGAACAATTATCATAAATATAATAGACATGACAAACGTAATTAATACTACTTGCCCAGCAGATTTTTTTGCGTTAAAAATATTTTGACTTCCAATGAATTGAGCAACAACAACAGCTCCGCCCATTGCGATTGCAGTTAAAATGTTGATTAAGAGAATATTTACCATTTCAACCAGTGAAACGCCTGAAACAGCTGCTTCTCCAGCATATGAAAGTAACATTGTGGATACAATGCTAACTAATACTAAAAGAATTTGATCTAGAAATAATGGAAGGATAAGTTTTCGAAGAGCTTGTGGACTGAACATATTGATTCTTTCTATTTGATTTTAATCATATAATATCCTAACACTTTAATTGAATAAACTATAGTGAAATTTAAATTACTTGATTTTGTCTTAAATCAAAATAGTTTGATAAAAATGCGTTTCATTTGCAATGCAATTTACACTTAATCGCTATGAATGAAAAGTAGTCCGATATGATACATAGTTTTTAAGAAGAAAGCCTTAATTAAAAAAGTAAATCAAAAAGTTGAGCTATAAGGAGAGTAACTCATTTTTTTTGATGCATCATTGTTGACGTGTCAATGTATTCTATTTATAATATCAATAACATATTAAACATATTGTAATAGTATGTTATAGGAGGAAAGATTATGAATACAATTCCAAGACCATTGGTTCGATTAAATCAATCATTTATTGCGATAAGCGCAGTGTTATATCTAGTGACAAGTAATATTTTATTACTTGTATTACCAATACTATTTGGTTTATCTTCTATTGTATTAAATGTAAACCCACTTTTTGTTTTAGGTAAGAAATTCTTAAAAAAGCCAATGTTTGAGTACATTCAAGAAGATAAAGCTCAACAACGTTTTAATCAAATACTTGCCTTATCAATGTTTGTCTTTTCCTTTATAAGTGCATCCTTAGATCAAATGTTAATTAGTTATATCTTTGCGACGATGGTATTCTTAGCATCAACCATTGCCTTAATGGGCTTCTGTATTGGTTGTTTCATACATTATCAATTTCATATGTGGAAGTATCGTAAAACATTATTAAAAGCATAAAAGAAAGAATCGCAATTTTGCGATTCTTTTTATGATATCAGTGTTTTACCAGCTTCTTTTAACAAATCAATAATAGAATCATCTGGTGTGTAATTTGCGATTATTGTTTGACTAGGGAAAACACCATAATGTGTGCATGTTTCTTCCCATTTTCTCATCCATTCGCCATCACCCCAACCATAGGAACCAAATAATAAAACAGGCTTACTTCCTAAAAGTGGAAGCACTGTGTTAAACATAGGCTCAAATTCATACTCATCTAATTGCTCTTCACCCATGGCTGGACAGCCAAATGCAAATGCATCAAACTCATCAATTAAATTTATATTAAACTGTGATGCAGATATTTTTTCACTTTCTATACCAATACTTTTAATACCTTCAATTACTGCGTCTGCCATAACTTCGGTATTACCTGTACTTGTCCAAAAAACAACAGCTATCTTACTCATTACATCCTCCTTGAACGTTTGTGTATGATAGTATAATTGTATGAGTTGAAGGGGTATGAGTCAAAGAATGTGCTTTAGGGTATTCAATCCAGTACGATTATGCGAAAATAAATCTATGGAAAAAATAAAGGATTTTGAGACTGTTATTAATTTACTAAAGAATTCGCAAATTGTACGAGTTGAATTCCCTATTCAGACGATATTTGCTTATATTGATAATCGTGTCTATGTTAAAACAGATCATGCTCAGTTTAGTTTAACCTTAAATGAGTTTAGTGATCTGTATATCAATTCTATTTTTTATGTTCATGAGAAGTCGAATAATGCAGAAATTGAAATCTCAAAGGATGATGAATATTATGCTTGGAAACATAAGTAATTTTGCGGTTCTCTATCTATTTATAATCAATTTTATTGGATTTGTGTGTATGTATTTAGACAAGGAATATGCTAAACACAAGCAATTTCGTATATCAGAAAGTTTTCTCTTTAAATTATCATTATTCGGTGGAGTAATAGGTGCATATTTAGGCCTATATTACTTTAGACACAAAACAAAAAAGTTGAAATTTGTAATTGGGCTTCCAATTATTTTATTGATATATATTTTCTTATGGATTAATTTTTTTAAATTCTAATTCATATATTTAAAGGTGTTATATAATTACTTGTCTTAGTAAGATTAATAAAAAATAGACTCGTTTGAAAGCTATGTTAAAGATAATTTGTCGCTTATAATGTGCAAAAAAGTCACTTAAAATATGAAAATGAAGAAAAACAATCGACAAAATTCGATTATTTTTAAGTTATAATAATTTTGGAAGCTCAGATAATATAGTTAATAAAATTAAATAAAATTGTAAGATTGTGAAAAGTAGTATGAATTATACAACTATTCTAATAATTTAATTATTAAATATTTGAAATTTCTGTGAAATTGTATAAGATATATTAATTTTTATTCATTTGGTAATGAACTTAGTTACCATAAGATGGTAAAATAAATGCCGTCAGTGCATATGAAAAGTGTAGTTTATCTTCATCAGGGAAATTTTTAACGAATCATTTTATAGATCAAGAGGGGTATTTATAATGATTTTTCAAAATAATAATTTTAAGGTATTACAATCAAGCTTAGATGCACTATGGATTAAGCAAAAAGTTATTTCAAACAATATAGCGAATTATGAAACACCTGGTTTTAAAGCAAGCCGAGTGAATTTTAACGATGTCCTAAAGACTAAAATTGAAAATGGTGTTCAAGTTGAAAAAAATGTACTAGAAGTTGAGATAATTCAAGATAAAAGCTTGAGTAGTCGATTAGATGGTAACAACGTTGATATTGAAAAAGAGCAATTAGAGATGTGGGATACTTATGCTCAATATACTTATTTAAGTCAAAATATATCAAAACAATTAAAGAATATGAGTTATGTAATTAACAATACAGGGAAATAGAGGTTCATATGTCATTTCTTGATACATTAAATATTACAGGATCAGCGTTAACAGCAACGCGATTAAGAGTAGACACAATTACGCAAAATATAGCGAATATTTCTACGACACGAACTGAAGAAGGTGGTCCTTACCGTAGAAAATTGGTTGTCTTGCAAGAACAGAAACTAAGCTTTGAAAATGTTCTGAATCAATCATTATCCAAATCAAAGAAGAAGAATGGTGGAGTGATTGTCTCTGAAGTCATTGAGAGTGATAATCCATTTGTTCCTGTTTATAATCCCAATCATCCGGATGCGGATGAAAATGGATATGTGCTTATGCCTAATGTGAATAGTAGTGAAGAACAGATTGATTTAATGGCCGCAACCCGTGCATACGAAGCTAACTTAACAGCATTAAATGTTGTTAAGACAATGGCTATGAGAGCACTAGAGATAGGGAAATAAAATTATGAGCATGTTTATTGTACCAATTACACCCTTAAGTATTAATACAGAAGTTAAACCAAATACATCTTTGAATGAAACTGCTGCGAGTGGATTTCAAGATATTTTTCAAGACATTATAACTCAAGCTAAAGAAACACAAGAAGTTGCGAATCAAGATTCAATCAAACTTGCGATGGGTCAAACGGATGATTTGCATACGATTATGATTAATGCCGAAAAAGCTGCAATTGCGCTTGAACTTACTGTTCAAGTTACAAGTAAGGCTATCAATGCGTATAACGAGATTATGCGTATGCAATTTTAGCTAGAAAGTTAGGCTCATAATGGAACAGCAAATTAAGAAGGCTTTTTTACAGGCTCAAGAATATTGGAAGAAACAGTCTAAAAAAGTTAAATCATACATGATTGTTACGGTGATTGGGGTACTTATTTTTTCCATCGGTGTACCACTTCTATTACGCTGGAGTGCAGATTCAAAATATAGCATTTTATATCAAGGCTTATCGACTCAAGAACAAGGTGAAATATACCTTGTTTTAAGTGAGTTGAATATTCCAGCCACAACAAATTCTTCTGGGGAATTAATGGTATTAACTAAAGATGTAAATCGTATAAAACTTCAACTAAGTTCTATGGGATACCCTAAATCTGCATTAAGTTATAGTGTATTTACTTCTAATGCTGGATTTATGGCCACTGAGTTAGAGAAAAAACAGTATCTTATTATCGACTTGCAATCTCGACTACAAGAAACACTAAGACAAATTGATGGTGTAAGATCCGCAATTGTAACTCTAAATATACCTAATGAGTCAAATTATGTTTGGCAAACCAATCAAAACAAAGGTAGTGCGTCAGTGCTATTAGATTTAAACGCAACAAAAAGTTTAGATGCCAAAATGGTCCTTGGAATAAAGAACCTAGTAGCTTCATCAGTTCCACAAATGGACAGTAGTCGCGTGATTGTTGTGGATTCTTCAACTGGCCAAGAATTAGCTGGTCAAGTGACTGAAACAAGCATGGATAATAATTTCCTCCAGATTCAATTTGAAAAGGAAATTGAGTCAAGGATGGCCGAAAAGATATTGAATTTATTAGTTATGCCATATGGATACGAAAATATTCGCGTTAGTACAAGTGTAGTGATAGATTATGACAAAATGTTGTCAGAAGAAATGGAATACATTCCGACAGTTGATGGTAAAGGTGTAATTCAAAGTCTAGAAGAATGGTATGCAAATGGAAGTGGCTCAAGCAATTCACCATCAGAGGGTATTGCAGGAGAAGACAGTAATACCGATGTACCGACTTATCAATCATCCGATACAAGTACAAACGAAGGTGAACATTCATATACAGCAGAGTATTTAGTGAGCTATATAAAACGCCAAATTGAGAAGAACAATGCTCAATTAAAATCCGCAACTGTTTCAGTCGTAATTAACAATCAAAATTTGAGTAACAGTGAAATAAGTGATTGGGTTAGAACAATATCTAAAGCTGTCAATGTTGCTGAAACGGACGTTATAGTTCATAGTGTTAAGAAATCAAATGGTGATGTTATAACGATTGAAGATAATAAAATCGATCCAATATTATTATATGGTGTAGTTGGGGGATCAGGCTTAGTGTTTCTTATTATCGTGATTATTGTGATTATTTCACTTAATAAGCGAAAGAAGAATAAGAAAGCTGAAGAAGAAATGGATGAGAAATTACAAAGTGAAATCAAAGCCAGAAGTAAACCGATCGTTCCAGGAAGAGAAACTGATCCAAGTATAGCGACATTAGAAAATATTCAAAACTTTACTCATGAAAATCCTGAAATTACTGCAAATCTAATAAGAGAAATGTTGAAGGAGGATGAATAATGGGAACCAATAATTTAACTGCAACTCAGCGCGCATCAGCTTTATTGATTACTTTAGGACCTGAGCGTGCTGCAAAAGTATTTAAGCATTTGTCTGATGCTGAAATTGAACGTTTATCTCTCGAAATATCTAAGTTGAGACGTATTGATACACGTGAGATGGATGAGATTATCGAAGATTTCTATGGGTTGTGTGTTACTCAGAAAGTAATAACAGAAGGTGGGTTCTTTCAAGCAAAGGAAATTCTTGAAAAAGCATTTGGACCTCAATTAGCTTCTTCTTATATGGATCGCGTATCACGATCATTACGTGTTAAAATATTTGATTTTATTCGTAAAGTGGATTATAAAAACTTACTGGCCATATTACAAAACGAACATCCGCAGACCATTGCGGTGGTTTTGTCGTATGCGGCTGCAAATCAGTCTTCACAAATACTTTCAGAATTATCGAAAGAAAAAAGAGTTGAAGTTATTGAAAGAATTGCGAAGTTAGAGAATCCACACCCTGAGTTGTTAAAGGTGCTTGAAAAAACACTCGAAAGTAAGTTGTCTACTATGATTACACTTGAATCACAAGAAATTGGCGGAGTTCATCATGTGGCGGATATCATGAACCGTGTTGAGCGTAATGTAGAAAAACATGTGTTTGATGAATTGAATCTTAAAAATCCTGATCTTGTACAGAGAATTCGTGAGCAAATGTTTGTGTTTGAAGATATTGTTACCTTAGATGATGTTGCAGTTCAACTCTTTATTCGTGAAGTGGATACTAAGGACTTAGCGGTTGCACTTAAAGTTGCGAATAACGATGTTAGTGAAGCAATCTTTAGAAATATGTCGACACGTATGCAAGAAACGGTTCAATCCGATATGGAATATCTCAAAAACTTGCGTATGTCCGATGTTGAAAAAGCTCAACAACGTATTGTTAGTGTCATTCGTCGTTTAGAGGAAGAAGGCACATTGGTCATAAATAAGGGAGGTAAAGACGATGTCATTATCTAGAGTCGTTAAAAAACCTGGGAATGTGATTTTCAATGAAATTGTTCAAATAAAAGAAAAATCTAGTATTGAGAATGATGAGATATCAATTTTGGTAGAACCCGACTATGATTTAGGTCATCAAATAATACAAGATGCACATATAAAAGCTGAACAGATGCTGATGGAAATGAATGAGCACATTAATATCCTGAAGAAACAGTTTGATGAAGAATGTAAAGCTTCATTTAACAAAATAAAAGAAGAAGCGTTTGTTAGTGGATTTGAAGAAGGGAAATCTCAATTTAAACATGAAGCATTCTTGCAATTAGATAAGATTGAAAAAGATTTGATTGAACTTGAGAAAGAGAAGTTTGAATTAATTGAAATTGATTTAAGTCAATTACAAAATAAGATATATCAAATAGGATTAGACATTGCCAAAAAAATATTACGACACGAAATTAATCAGGATCAATCTATTTTAAAAACTATGATTCTAGATGAAATTGACATACGTAAAAATCAGAACATTCGTATGGTTGAAATAAGTAAGAAAGCTGAAACCCTTATCTTTGATTTAAGAAATGAACTTGAAATGAGAGGAATAAATCTACAACTTTCAAATGATGAGCTTGACCATATTGTGATTGAAAGCGATTCTGGACATTACGATTTATCAATATGTACACAACTAAAAAATATTCAACGCTTATTTAATACACTGTAGAGGAAACAATGGAAAAATACCAACAAATTTTACAAAATGAATCATTTGGAACTTATATCGGTAAAGTAACTAAAATTGTTGGTTTACGTTTAGAATCCGATGGACCTTTAAGTAAAATTGGTGATATTTGTGAAATTGAAACACTCGACCATGCACATAATATACTGGCAGAAGTAGTTGGTGTAGAAGGATTAAAAGTATTTCTATTACCCTATACGGACATTGATGGAATAGGGTATGGAAGTAAAGTAACCAACTTAAACCATGTATTAGAAATACCGGTTGGTAAAGAACTGATAGGACGTATTGTAGATCCTTTGGGGAGACCCATTGATGGTTTAGGTAGTATTTCTTCGAATGATACGTATTCTGTAAAAGGAACACGAATTAATCCATTTGAAAGACCAAGAATTCAAGAAATACTCTCCATGGGTGTTAAATCCATCGATAGTTTACTTACCATAGGGAAAGGACAACGATGTGGGATTTTTGCAGGAAGTGGAGTTGGGAAATCCACTTTGATGGGAATGATTGCTCAAAATGTTAATGCGGATATAAATGTAATCGCATTAGTTGGAGAACGTGGACGTGAGGTTAATGAGTTTATTCAGAAAGATTTAGGTGTTGAAGGTTTAAAACGCTCTGTTCTTGTTGTAGCAACATCAGATGAATCTGCCATGATGAGAAGTAAATGTGCTTTAAGCGCTACTACGATTGCCGAGTATTTTAGGGATGAAGGATATGATGTACTACTCATGATGGATTCATTAACACGATTTGCAATGGCTGAAAGAGAAATTGGTTTGAGTATTGGGGAGTCTCCTATCGCAAGAGGTTATACACCTTCTATATACTCTGCTTTACCTAAACTTTTAGAAAGAGCTGGTAACACAAAGAATGGTTCTATAACAGGTTTATATACTGTATTAGTTGAAGGAGATGATTCTAATGAACCTATTAGTGATACGGTGCGTGGAATTATAGACGGACACATTATGTTGTCCCGTAAACTTGCGATGAAGAATCACTATCCTGCTATTGATGTATTAGCGAGTATCTCACGATTGATGAATGATATTGTATCAGACCAACAAAAGAAAATAGCAAGCAAAATAAGACAGCTTATGGCTGTGTATCAAGAGAATGAAGACTTAATTTCTATCGGTGCATATAAGCCAGGTTCAAATCTTAAACTGGATGAATCAATCAAAAAAATAGATCTGATAAATCAGTTCTTAATCCAAGAAGTATCACAAGTCTCGAGTTTTGATCAAAGTCTTGAATTAATGGAAAAGATTATTAAAACATGAAGAAGTATCAATTTAAACTTGAAAAAGTACTAAAAGTTAAAACAATCGAATTAGAGACTTTGGTTGTTGGATTAAACCAAGTTCGATTTGAAATCAAGAAAGTTGAACAAAAAATCCAAGAACTGAATCTTGCTCAAGTTGAGTTGAATCAACACTATATTATTCAGATTAACCAATCCTTTAGTGGAAGTGAATTAAGACAATATAACTTCAATAAAGAAGCGATAAAGTATCAAATTGATCAATTAACCACATTTCTTAGTGAACTTAAACTAAAAGAAAGTTATCAACTCAATAAAGTAATTGAGAAGAAAAAGGAAGAAAGTATACTTAACAAGCTTGATGAAAAACAGTTTGAACAGTATACGAAACAAACACTCAAGATAGAGAACCAAGTTCTTGATGAGATGCTTGTGATGAAGATGAATTTTAAAGGATGATCATTAACAAATGTTAATTGACATAAAAGAAAGGAGGAAACATGCAAAATATTCAAGTAATATGTGAAAAAATACTTCAGGGACCGACTCAAAATTTCATTAATCCTACGATTCAAACAGATACAAGTTTTATTGAACTGTTAGAAACACTTACTCAAATCAGACCATCAGAAATCAGTGAATTACCGAATAACATAGTTGAAAATGGAAATGAAGAAAAAGCTGAAACAAAAATTGAATTAATTTCTCAAGCATTGAATTATTTCTGGATGAACAATAGTATCAACACGTGTGGTGATGATCATCAGATTCTAGATAATGATCAACAAAAAATGAATATTAATGTGAACCAATTGAACATGAATTTAGTTAAAACAATTGCTTTAAAATACGATGCGATTCAAGAAGTAAATAACATCGAATTCAAAATGAATGAAGAAATTGTAAGTGTATCACAAGAGAGATTTGTAATTGAAACGGTTGATAAAAATGAAATTCAAAATCATTTTAGAGTATTGAATCAAGCAACAAAGCTAAAAGAAATTGTAAAGAGTGATGAAATTGTTCCAATGAACTTTTCATTAAAACAAAGTCATGAAGTATTAAGTAAGAATGAAATTGAATTAACAGATTTACAAATGAATGAGTTTAAGCAATCCATTGAAGAGATGAAAGGATTGATAGAACAAATATCTAAAAAGGATGATCAAACAATGATATTTAAGCTAAAACCTGAAGGATTAGCTGAAATTGTCATTAAGTTTGAACAAAAACTTGGGAAAGTTGTTCTAGATATCTCAACATCTAACAGAATGGTAGAACAGTTAATTCAAAAAGAATTACCACAACTTAAAGATTCGTTGAAATCTTATCAAATGGAAGTTAATTTAAATGATATGAATTTCAAGAATCAATCTGGCCAATCACAGCAGTCTAAGTATTACCAAGAACGACAAGTATTTAAATTAGTTGAAGAAGAAAATGTAGATGAGCAATGGGTATTTATACCAAATGCATATGGATTTAACACCTATGTCTAGGAGAAAAAATGACAATTAATAACACAAAATCAGTATCACAAACAACTTCAAATTCATGGTTTGAGGAAAGTAAAGATCAGATATCTGTTGAGAATTTTCTTGAGTTAATGGTTGCTCAATTGAAAAATCAAGACTTTACAAATCCAGTTGATGATACGCAATACATTGCACAGTTAGCACAGTTTGCGACGATGCAATCGATGCAAGAACTAAATTATTATTCTCAATCCAACTATGTCATATCAATGGTAGGGAAAGAAGTAACTGCATCAAAATTATCACTTGGTGGCAAACTTGAAACAGTAACCGGCGTCGTAACGAAAATAAGTTTAGTAGATAAACAATTTGCAGTGTTTATTGGGGATCAAATGTTCTCATTGAATCAAATTATGGAAGTCAAACAAGCAACAGAAAGTAAGTAGGACTAATATGAGTGATCCAATTTATGATTTAAAAATACGATCGTTGACTCAACCAAACCAAACATCTAATAAGCCTAGAGAAAAAGAGATAAAGGGTGATCGTTTTGGTTCAATTATTGAACAAAAAATACGCGAGAATAGTCAGATAGAATTTTCAAAACACGCAATTAAACGTGTAGTTGAAAGAGAAATTGATTTAAGTGCAAGTCAATTAGAACGATTAAATTATGGCGTTCAATTAGCATCTCAAAAAGGATTAAATGAACCTTTAATACTGGTAGATAAAACAGCGTTTGTTGTCAATGTAACCAATAATAAAGTTATCACAACGGTAAATGAAGATTCACTAATGGGAAATGTATTTACCAATATCGATGGAGCCGTCATCGTTTAGCTGGACATTTAAATGAAGCTAGACATTAAATTTTGAATGACAGAGAAATTTAAGCGCAATAACGAAAGGGAAAAATTTAAATGTTAAGATCAATGTATTCTGGGGTTTCAGGCTTGAAAGCCCATCAAACAAAAATGGATGTTATAGGGAATAATATTGCGAATGTAAATACCTATGGATTTAAGAGCAGTCGCACTACTTTCTCAGAAGTTTATTATCAAACTGTACGTTCCGCATCTGGAGCGACAAATAACCAAGGGGGAATGAATGCTAACCAAATCGGTTATGGTGTAAATGTTGCGACAATCGATGTACAACACACCCGTTCAGGCTTCCAGATGACAGATAATGGCATGGATGTCGCAATTGCCGGTGAAGGGTTTTTCCAAGTTCAAGATGGTGATGGAAATGTTTTCTATACGCGTGCTGGGATGATTCGTATCGATGCGAGTGGAAATCTTGTAGATCAAAACGGTAATTTTGTTTTGGGTGTAAGTGGAGATCCATTAGGAAAAAATCCAAGTGCAAACAAAATTCAGATTCAAGTTCCTTCAACTGAACCTATCCGCTCAACCATTACAGAAATTATTAATGGATTATCATTTGATCTAAAAGCAACCAATCCTACTAAAGATGGTAATATTTCATTCAACTTTACTAGCACGAGCAATATGCCTCTTGGACAAAAAGTTGCGGCTTCAATAACTTCAAATGGCGTCAATATTACGTTCAATGATAATGAAAGCTTTGGTAGTTTGAATGAGTTAAATGATAGTATCAATCTTGCCATTCTAGAGGCAAACGGTGGTAAAGCGCATCCTGCTGGTGACTTTAAATTTGAATTAAACAGTGGTTCAATTGATTGGCCATTAACGGGTAAAAATATTACGAATTCTGATTTTAGTCCAAATCTTGGATCTATCACATTACCAAGCGAGTTTACTGATTTAGGCTTTAAGTTTGTATCGGTTTCAAGTAAATTCTCTGGGTCTGATGACTTGAGTTTAAACATTAAACACAATACAACGCCATCTTCGTATACAGTATCAATTGAAGTAAATGGAAAAACATATTCAGGAAATATTCCCCAATCAGCAACATCGAGTGGAGAAATACTTCTAAGTTCAGGGGATGAAACGATTAAACTTCAACACCCAGGTTATACAGTACTAGAAACAAAAAAGAATGCAGATTCAATTACAGATAACAGTAATCTCTTCGCAAGTAACATCATTGTTACAGACGGTGCAACTGCTTCAACACCGAGTAAATCTTTGGGTTTTGGATCAAAAACATTTACATTAAATGGTGGTACTGCAGGAGGAGCACAAAGTGTATCTGACTTAAGTAATATTGGTATTGGTGCAGATGGCGTTATTAGTGCTATTCACTCACAACTTGGATTAATTAACATTGGAAGAATTGATGTTGCGACATTTGAAAATCCGCAGGGGTTGATTCAAGAAGGAAATACCTATTTCTCAGTTTCCGCCAACTCAGGGAATGCAAAGATTACCAATGCAGGGCTCAATGGGGCAGGCGGTCTACAAGCAGGAGCACTTGAAATGTCAAATGTCGATTTATCGAAAGAATTTGCGGACATGATTACGACTCAACGTGGATTCCAAGCAAGTTCTCGTTTAATAACGGTTTCCGATGAAATACTTAACGAACTCGTTAATCTCAAACGATAATTATGATAGAACTAACTCGCTTAAACGGAGTGCGCTTCGTTCTGAATGAAGATTTAATTGAAACTGTACAAGAGAATCCTGATACAACAATTGTACTAACAAATGGAAATTTATATATTGTTCAAGAATCAATGGATAAGGTCATTGAACTCTGCAAGATTTATAAGAAGGATTTATATCATAACTTAGAAGTTGAACAGTAAAGGAGGGCATCATGGATATTATCGGTATTTTAGGGTTTTTCATAGCCCTTCTACTCATGATATTTGGGATTGTGTTTAATGATAATGGGATTGTCTTTGCAAATATGATCAACTTCATTAACTATCCTAGTCTTGCGATTACCGTAGGTGGTACATTTGCGGTTCTGATGATTTCGTATTCTATGGAAAGTTTTATGAAAATTCCAACTCATCTAAAAATCGTGTTTTTACCAGAGAAATATGATCCTATCTCTTATATTTCAACAATTACGGGTTTTGCGAAAGAAGCACGAATCAAAGGTTTACTTTCGATTGAAAGTAAACTTGCGGAAGTTAAGGATCAGTTTCTTAAGAAAAGTCTAATGTTAGTCGTTGACTCGATTGATGCGGAAAAAGTTAATCAAATACTTGAAACTGAGTTGGATTATCTTGAAGGTAGACATATAGCAGACATGGAATTCTATACCAAAGGAGCTGCTTATGCGCCTGCATTCGGTATGATAGGTACTCTGATTGGGTTAGTTAATATGTTACAACAGATGACGGATCCAAATAGTATCGGTCCAGCGATGGCAGTTGCCTTGCTTACAACACTGTATGGTTCAATGTTAGCGAATATATTCTTCTTACCGATTGCGAATAAATTAAAAATACGGCATGAAGAGGAAATGGTCTGCAAGTTGATTGTTGCTGAAGGTGTTAAAGCGATTCAATCTGGAGAGAACCCACGTTTCATTGAAGAAAAACTATTGTTGTTGGTTGAATCTAAGAAACGCGAGACAAAAGGTAAAGAAGCTAAAGCGGATAAAAAGGTTAAAAACCTTCAGACAAAGAAAGCAGATGCATAGTTGATGTATGGCTAAGAAAAGAAGAAAACCTGCTGAGGGTGGAAGTAATGAGTGGCTTAATACCTATGCAGATATGGTCACATTACTCTTATGTTTCTTTATTCTATTATTTACAATGTCTTCAATAGATGCTGAAAAGTGGAAAATGTTAATACTAGCGTTTCAAAATCCGGCTGAATTAGAGGAGATCGTAAATCCTGATGAACCACCTGAGTTGGAGAGTAATGGCGAAGAAGTTAAGTTAGAAGACCTTACTTTCTTAAAAGAACATATGGAAAAGCTTATTGCACAAAGTATATTTGCGGCAGATGTTGAGTTAATTGGAAATGAATCAATTGTCTTTATACGATTGAGCAATAATCTATTATTTGCTGGAGATAGTGCTGTATTACAACCCAATACGACTGAATTCTTAAATCTTGTTGGGAATGCAATTAAAGAATATGAAGAGAATATTATGTTTGTTCGCATCAATGGACATACAGCAACGGTTGATGAAAGACCAGGTAGAGTTGTCTCTGATCGAGTGCTATCTACAGAAAGAGCTAATGCAGTTCTAATGTACTTGGAAGATGTGAAGGGAATTTCACCAAATAAGTTAATTGCGATGGGGTATGGTAAAAACTATCCCATTGATACCAATGATTCTGAAGCTGGAAGATCAAAAAATCGACGAGTTGAGATACTCATCATGGGTAAGAATCTCGAGAATTCTGAGAATTCAGATATTTATCAATTGCTTAGTGGTGAGTTTAATGTAGATCTGTACAAACAGTTTGATGAGTAAGGATAAGGGCTATGGAAATAAAAAATAATGTAAAAGATTTGATAACACTTAGTATTGCGAAGATACAAACATTGCAATACTGGGTAAAACGTATTCAAGAAGTTGTTCAAAGTAAAAGAAAATCTGATTTCACGATTACAAATGTGGAGTTGTTAAGATTGAATAGTCAACATTTGGATGACACATTTTATTATGCCATAGCCCATCTTGATATAAACCATCCTGTATTTTTGTGTTTAGATAAAGAATTCGTTCAAAACTATGTTTTTGATACTCAGAAAGAAGTTTGGGACGAATTTGATGTTTCAATTGCGAATTCTAGCTTGAATGATTTAATTTCGAATCTTAGAATGAGACCCAAATATCATTTTAAGAAATTACAAGATCTTATTGAGGAGTTGAATTTTGAAGAAAAGCTTGAGTTGAGATTCAATTATAAGATGAATGGAAAAAACTCATATCTAAGTTTATTTATATTCTCAAAAAACTTAGATTCCTATTTAAATCGTTATCATGATCCAAAATCAAAAAACCTAGATGTCATGATGGATGTCCCTGTAACAGTAAGTGTTGAACTCGGTTCTTTACAAAAAAAGGTTAAAGAAATTATGGAGTTTACACAAGGTACTTTAATCGAACTTGATCAAACAGTTGATTCATCTTGTAAGGTTATCGTAAACAATCATGTGATTGCACAAGGTGAGGTAGTCGAAGTGAATGGGAATTTTGGTGTAATGATGACAAAGATTGACGATAAAGTCGATTTCATGAAGTGATCGTATGATTGAAACAATAATTTCATTTATATCGCTAATTCTAATATGTGTCTTAGCGTATTTCACTACGCGATATTTCGCAAAAACAATGAATCATTTTCAAAAAACAGACTCGATGCAAATCATGGAAACGCTTATGTTGGATCGAGATAAGAGGATGATGATTGTTAAAGTTCAATCAAAGTACTATACCTTGGTAACACATTCAAATGGAGTTGAAAATTTAGGTGAATGTGAGAATTACATCGAAAAATCATTCGATAATCGAAAAGAGAATTATTTTGAATCATACCTTAATCAATTGATACATAGAGGAGATAAACATGATCCAAAAGCATAGAAAATGGTTTATCCTAGCCTTTATGTTAATTGGTTTATCAATAAGTTTTGTTCGAGTATCCGCTACTTCAAGTATTAGTCTTGATTTTGATAATACAGGAAGTGCCTCGCTTGAATCTTTGGATCTTGTATTCTTACTCCTCTTCTTGTCAGTCATTCCATCACTTGTATTAATGATGACAAGTTTTACTCGGATTATTATTGTGTTTTCTTTCTTGAGAAATGCATTGGGTTTACAACAATCTCCTCCAAATCAAATTCTGGTTGGATTAAGTTTATTTCTAACTTTGTTTATTATGGGACCTGTTTTTAGTGAAATTAACGAAAATGCTTATATTCCTTATAAAGAACAGGCTATCACTCAAGAAGTAGCACTTGATCGTGCACAAGTACCCATCAAAGAGTTTATGTTAAAGCAGGTTGATAATGAGAGTCTAGAACTCTTCATCTCGATTTCTAAACAAGCGATTGTGATTGATCAAACTCAAGATGTTAATGAGAAAATGCTGAATCTTGATCTAAGTATCTTAGTACCAGCTTTTGTGACCAGTGAGTTGAAAAGAGCTTTCCTAATTGGCTTTCTAATTTATATTCCATTTCTTGCTATCGATTTAATTGTCGCATCGACTTTGATGTCAATGGGAATGGTAATGTTGCCACCTGGGATGATTTCATTGCCATTTAAACTAATGGTGTTTATATTAGCCAATGGTTGGGGACTTCTAATGAGTTCACTCGTACAAGGATTCCATTAGTATGAGCCAAGGTGAAATTCTGAATGTATTTAATGAAGGTCTATGGCTGATTGTTAAAATCGCTGGGCCGATTCTATTGACCAGTGTTGCGATTGGTTTGATTGTTGCGATATTTCAAGCCGCAACTCAGATACATGAACAAACACTTACTTTTGTGCCTAAGTTAATTGTTATCGCTTTTATCTTCCTAATTTCAGGATCATGGATGATGCGATTAATGATTGAATTTATAGAATATTTGTTTAAAACGATAGCAGGCTTATAGTATGTCTGTTCAGTTCAATGGGCTTGAAGTATATTTACTTGTATTTGTTCGAATATTCGCATGTTTCATGTTTAATCCTGTATTTTCAAGAAAGAATTTTCCACAAACTGCGAAGTTAGCGTTTATTGTTTGGATAACATTGATTGTTGCGCCATTGGTTCAATCTCCTGCGATTCTAACTATTGATTCTTTGAGTTTTATCTTATTGATATTTAAAGAATTGCTATTGGGCTATTTCTTAGGGTATGTTGTTCAACTGTATTTATATATGTTGTTGTTTGTCGGAGATTTATTGGATTATCAGTTTGGTCTATCGATGGCAAAGGTTTTTGATCCTCAAACCTTTGTTCAAGTATCAATTATTGGTAATCTGTTTCAACTCTTATTTATTGTATTGTTCTTTGTGAGTAATTCACATCTGATGTTTATTCAGATGATTACCAGTTCATTCAATTATATTGCACTTGAATCTTGGTTTAGTTTATCAAGTGTTATCCCATTTATTCTTGACTTGTTTATAAGTGTATTTATGTTAGTGATAAAACTTGCCTTACCGATGATTGTTGCAGCATTTACATTAGAAATTTCGATGGGAATTCTAATGAAATTAATCCCACAGATTCATGTATTTGTTATCAATATTCAAGTTAAGGTTATGCTAGGAATCTTCTTGTTACTTGTTCTAATACAACCCATTACACATGTATTAGATAAAAGTTTAGGTGAAATGATTCAGAATATGCAGAGTGTTTTAATTCAATTAAGTTAGGAAGGGGTGATGAAATTTGGCATCAGAAAAAAGTGAAAAAGCCACCCCCAAACGGCGAAGTGATGAGCGAAAGAAGGGGAATATCTTTCAAAGCAAAGATGCTATTTCGGTGTTTGTATTATTGACTAGTTTCTATGCATTAAAATTTTATTTCCCGAGTATTTTAAGTAGTTTGAATCGTTTATTTAATCTAAGTATGGATCAAACGATTCTAATTACATCATTGAACGTTGAGAATATTCAACTAATTTATATTCAAGTAATGCTGATTTTTATGTTAATAACGTTGCCAATTTTATTTGTATCAATGGGTTCTAACATACTTATGGTAGGTGCTCAAACACGTTTCTTATTCACAGTGTCGCAGATTAAGTTTAAATATGAGCGAATTGACATAATTAAAGGATTTCAAAAGCTATTTAGTCTTCGTTCAATCTTTGAATTAGTAAAGTCCTTAGTAAAAATAGTGGTACTTGCGATGATTGTTTATACAACGATTGAGCCAAGAATGAATCAACTTATTGGATTGTTTGATATGGAATTTATACAGGCATTAAAGTTTCTTGGGTCAATTATTATGTCGATTGTTACAAGTGTAGGAATGTTCTTCGTATTCTTAGCCTTAGTTGATTATGCATATCAATGGTATGAGTATGAGAAGAACATTCGAATGAGTAAACAAGATATTAAAGAAGAATATCGCCAAATGGAGGGCGATCCTCAGATTAAGAGCAAGATAAAAGAACGTCAAAGAATGATGTCACAAAGACGCATGATGCAAAGCATACCTAAGGCGGATGTCATTATTCGAAATCCTACTCATTTTGCGATTGCGGTTCAATATGAAATGGGTAAACAAAGAGCTCCAATTATTTTAGCAAAGGGAATGGATCATGTCGCACTTAAGATTCTTGAAGTTGCGAAGAAACATGATATTCCAAGTATTGAGAATAAACCATTGGCTCGTGGATTGTATGAGGCGGTTGAGATTAATCAAGAAATTCCGGAGAAATATTATCATGCAGTGGCTGAAGTCTTGGCATTTGTTTATCAGTTAAAGAAAGGAAAGGAGTAATATGAATAAATATCTTAAGGGCTCAAGCTCACTACTTATCGTATTGATTGTATTACTTATTATTATTCCTTTGCCATCTTGGTTATTGGATATGATGTTTATCTTAAATTTATCGATTTCTTTCATTATTCTTTTAACTTCAATGAATATTAATGAATCTTTGCAGTTTAGTCTTTTTCCAGCGATTCTACTTATAACGACCTTGTTTAGACTTGCATTAAATATTTCTTCAACGCGTTTAATTCTTTTAGAAAGAGGATATGCAGGGGAAGTTGTTAAAACATTTGGTGATTTTGTTATTCGTGGTAATCCATTTGTGGGTTTGGTCATTTTCCTTATTATCGTAGTTGTACAATTTGTTGTTATTTCAAAAGGGAGCGAACGTGTATCTGAAGTTAGTGCTCGTTTTACCTTGGATGCGATGCCTGGGAAACAAATGGCTATTGATGCAGATCTTTCATCAGGTCTTATTGATGAAGAAACTGCACGTGAACGTCGTAAAAAAATTCAAAGAGAAGCTGATTTCTTTGGGGCTATGGATGGGGCGAGTAAGTTTGTTAAGGGTGATGCGATTGTTTCAATTATTGTTACTTTTATTAACTTAATTGGAGGTTTAATTATTGGTTTTACTTCTAATGTAGGAACATTTCAAGACATCGTTAATATTTATTCAACCGCAACTGTAGGCGATGGGCTTATTTCTCAATTTCCAGCACTGTTGATTTCAGTCGCAACAGGGATGATTGTAACACGAAGTGCTTCTGAGGCTAATATTAGTACTGAACTAGTTAAGCAGTTTACGAGTCAACCAAGAGTTCTAATGATGTCTGGTGGAATCATTCTTTCATTAATGTTAATTCCTGGTTTTCCAAAGTTTCAAATTCTTATTATGGGTGCTTTTCTTATTGCGCTAGGCTATACCTTAGAAAAGAATCAAACTAAGTTAGATCTTGCGAGTGATAACAACTTAGGAATGAGTGAAGAAATTACTTCTGAAACAAGTTTTTATCGGAATATCGATAATATTTATGGATTGTTAAATGTAGAAACGATTGAAATGGAATTTGGATATAGTCTGATTCCTCTCATTGATGAGAATAGTGGTGGTAAGTTTATCGATCGAATTATTATGTTTAGAAAAAAATATGCCATGGAAATGGGTCTAGTTGTTCCAAGTGTAAAACTTAAAGATAGTTCTTCGTTAAATCCCAATGAATATTCAATTAAGCTTAAAGGAGAAGAAATTGCACGCGGAGATGTGTTAGTGGATCATCTGCTTGCGATTGCCGCAAATGAAATAAAAACGAATATAGATGGAATCGATACTATTGAACCTGCATTTGGATTAAGTGCAAAATGGATTACAGAGAAGAATAGAATAAAAGCAGAATTAGCTGGTTATACATTGATTGATCCAACAAGTGTTATTGTGACTCATTTAAGTGAAGTCATAAAGAAACATGTTGATGAGTTGCTTACTCGTCAAGAGTTACATCATATATTGGAAAATCTTAAAAAATCAAATGAAACATTGGTTAATGATCTAATTCCAAGTGTGGTATCCATTCAAACATTACAAAAAGTATTATGCAATTTATTAAAGGAACAAGTATCCATACGTGATTTAGAAAGTATCTTGGAAACTATGGGTGACTATGCTCCATCCATTCGTGATATTGATGTACTTACTGAGTATGTTAGACAATCACTAAAACGCACTATTACGTCGAAGTATATTGAGAATAAACAATTAAAGGTAGTGACATTAGACGCAAGAATTGAAAATATGATTATGGAGAGTGTTAAGAAGGTCGATAATGGATCTTATCTAGCGTTAGATCCAAGTTCAATTCAACAAATAATTCAAGGAACGAGTAAAGAAATTGATCGTATTAAAGATTTAGTTCCATATTCTATTGTTCTAACATCTCCAATCGTACGTGTTTATTACAAGAAATTAATCGATCAGTTTATTCCTAATATTGTCGTATTATCCTTCAATGAAATTGATACCAATGTACAAATACAAGCATTGGCAAATATAAGCTTATGATGGAGAAAGAAATAACACAGTACCAAAAAACCGGTGATATTCAGTTGCGTAATGCTTTGTTAGAGCAATCCATACCATTGATTCGAAAGGTAGCGAAACAAACACGTAACATCTATGCCAATCATATGGAGTTTGATGATGTTGTGTCGATTGGAATACTGTGCATGATTGAATGTTTTGATCAATTTGATGAAGAAAAAGGATTAAGTTTTGAAGCGTATGCCTACACGCGTATTCGGTTTAGGGTAATTGATGAATTGGGATTAAATGGGTTTATTCCACGAAGAATTAGACAAGAAGCTAAGGTTATTCATAAAGCCTATGATGAACTGGCTAATCAATTAATGCGTGAGCCGAGTGATATTGAGTTAGCAGACTATATGAAAAAAGATATCAATGAGTTGAGTCGTAATTATCAAGAAATGGCTTGGTCGCAACTCTTAAGTTTTGAGGATATCAATGAGAGTTATGGTGATAAGGATTTAATTGATCAAAAAAATTTAAATCCTGAACAAGCATTCTTTAAAAAAGAAATGACACTACAAGTAACTGAAGCTTTAAAAAAATTGAATGAAAAAGAGCAGATTTTAATTAGTTTATATTATTACGAAAATTGTAAGTTAAAAGAAATTGGTGAGATTTTCGATGTTAGTGAAGCTAGAGCAAGTCAAATGCATGCTCAAGCAATTAAGAAATTAAAACTAATACTTCAGGAGGAAATTGGATGAGTAATGGATTTTATACCGCAGCACAAGCTATGTTATTACAACAAAGACGATTGAATACCATTTCAAATAATATCGCAAATGTTAAAACGAATGGATACAAAAAAGAAGAAACCGTAATATCGAGTTTTCAAGAAAATCTTTTGTACAGAATTGAGAATAATAAGAAAACTCAGATTGGTTCTGTTTCGAATCTTCAAGGTATAGATGAAATCAACTTTCGATTTGATATCGCAAACTTAGAAGATACGAATCGATCACTTGATATCGCTCTTGTATCAGAAGGATTCTTTACGGTTAAATCAAACAATACTATCTTTTATACACGTGATGGATCATTTAATATTGATGCGGAAGGCTACTTAATCACTAGCCAAGGTGCACGAGTCCAAGGAACGAAAGGTGATATTCGAGTTTTGGATGATTCGTTTTTTGTGAATGAAGTTGGTCAAATTATGAGTTCAAAAGGTCAATTGATTGACACATTATTGATTCAAGCACCTAATGCACAGTCCAATATCATTAAGATGAATAATGGATATTTCACTGAAACTAGTGGGAACATGCAAACAATAACACCTTGGGTAATACAGTCAATGCTAGAAAATTCGAATATTGATGTGACTGAAGAAATGACTCAACTAATTGAAGTACAACGTAATTTCCAAAGTGTTGCTAACGCACTTAAAACAATAGATGGAATAAATGCTCGGGCTGTTAGTGAAATAGGGAAGGTATAATTATGAACATCGCATTCTACAACGCTTATACAGCTTTACAAGCTCATCAACAGAACATTAACTCAATATCTAACAATATAGCGAATGCTTCTACAAATGGTTATAAATCAACGAGGGTTAACTTTGATGATTTAATCTATACACAAATGGATATTAACAATAAGGCTACTGAATTAAAGCAAGGACATGGTGTAAAGGTCGGCAATATTCAAACTAATTTTGATCAAGGATTTTTTATAAACACAAACAGTCAAACTGACTTTGCGATAGTGGGAAGTGGCTTCTTTGCCACACTTAATCAAGGTAAAATTCAATATACTCGTGATGGATCATTTGGTATATCACTACAACAGGATAAGGCTTACTTAGTAAGAAATGATGGATCATACGTTTTAGATAAAAACCTAAAACCAATTGAATTAACAAAAAAAGATGATCAATGGGATATTGATGCTGCAAAAGAAAAAATAGGTGTATTCAGATTTAATAATCCAGAAGCCCTTATCAAGCTCAATAATACAAGTTTCTCACCAAGTGCTTCATCTGGAAATGCATTAGTAGCTCAAGAAGATACATTTCTATTAGTTCAACATTGTCTTGAACAATCCAATGTAGAATTAGGACCTCAAATGGTTGCCTTAATTGAAGGACAAAAAGCATTTCAACTCAACTCAAGAGTTCTACAAACAGCAGATCAAATAGAGGAAATTATCAGTAATCTTCGATAAGAAAGGAGAATGTTATGAATCATACCCATCATGAGAGTGCAGAAAGCATCAAAAAATATGACTTTCGATCACCAAAGAAATTCGGTAAGGAACAATATCGAACCATAGAAGACTTACATGAAACTTTTGCACGTAATTTGTCATCTTATTTTAGTGCTTTAACTCGCTTGTACTGCGAAGTTCAAATTGTTCAAATTGAGAAACATCGTTACTATGAGTACATCAACAGCGCTCAAGAACTTGCAGTTTGTGCTAATTTTGACCTAATTCCATTGGATGAATCGATTGATGAGTTAAGTATGCTAGTAACATTCAATCCAGACTTAGGATTCTTCTTAATGGATAAGTTGTTAGGAGGAACAGGAGAAGTACATGACTTAAATCGTGAGTTTACCGAAATAGAAAGTGTAATGCTTGAAAATTTATTTGGAAAACTAACACGTCAAATCGAAATGAGCTGGCTAAAACATCTTGAAATAGAAGCGAGTATGAAGAGTTTAGAAACAAATCCAAGAATGATTCAGCTTATGATGCCAGAAGATATTGTGTTAATCGTAGAGTGTAAAATGATACTTGGTGAAGTAAATAGCTCGTTCAAAGTACTACTCCCATCGTTAACCCTTGAGTCTATGATGGAAAAATTTACGCCGAAATTCATACGTTCAACAAAGCGACATGATGAAAGCAAGGAAGAACTACAGAAGAATGCTATTCTTAACTCACTTAAAAGTGCAGAAGTTGAATTAAAGGTGGTATTAGATGAAATTGAACTTGATTTACACGATATTCTTCAGCTTGAGGTCAATGATATTATTCCACTTTCAAAACGATATGACTCCAATGTGACTCTGAACGTGGATGATAGTCCATGGTTTGAAGCAAGGCTTGGAGAAACTAAACAACGTAAAGCAGTTAGAATCGAACACTTGATTGAGAAGGAGCGCTAATCATGTCAATGAACTCAGAACAAGAAAAAATATTTAATATTCAAGAAGGTCTTAAGAAAGCTGTAATGGATGGGATTCAAAGTATTCATACATTACTCGAAACGCAATTTGAATGTGAGCAATTTGATGTGGATAGTAAGTATCCAGCAGAATTAGCTCTTCAAATGACAAATGATTCAGTTTTAAGTTACACAACAATTAATCCAGATAATGAGGATTATGGGCTCTTATTGTTAAATCAAAATGATGTAAAGTACTTAATTAAACAACTTATGAATCATGATGAACAAGAAATTGAGTTAGATGAGTTTAGTTTAAGTGCTTATAGTGAAATAACCAATATCTTCTATCAAGGATTTACTCAAAATATAAGTACATTAATTGGTAAACAAATTAAATCAGAACGATCTAAAGTTACACTCGTTGATCAAAAAACACTAGGTGTATCACCATTTAGCGCAAAAGTTCTAACAATTCGATTTAATCTTGTGTATAACGATGTATCGATTCCATTTCAACTATTCTTTGATTTTGCGAACTTTACATCACTTTTCGAAAGTCAAAAAAATAAGAGAGTAAGCCAAGACTCTAAATCGAAATCAAATGATGATATTCAGGTAAAAGAAATAAGAGTTCCAAAGTTTAATAGTGATAATGAAAATGTAAATTCTAATCCATCAAAAAACTTAGATCTTATTATGAATGTACCACTTAATGTATCTATCGAGATTGGTAAAACAAAACGCAAGATAAAGGATGTTATGAGCTTTGCGTCAGGGTATGTTTTAGAACTCGAAAAACAACTGGGTGCACCAGTTGATATTGTCGTGAATGGTCAGTTGATTGCGCGTGGTGATGTGGTTGTGATCGATGAGAATTTTGCGATTCGTATTACCGAAATCGTAAGTACTTCAAGCTTATTACAAAATGATTAACTCCTATCGAGTTTTTCATTTTTTTATTTATTTACTTAAGTTCTTAAAAAATCATTCGATATATATTGTGAGAGCTTACTAAAGCTCCGTTCTCAAAAGCGAAAAGGATTTCGCAGAAAATTCAAGGAGGAATTAAAATGAGAATTCAACACAATATTATGGCGCTTAACGCGCACAGAAACTCTGGAGTTAATCAAACAGCAGTTTCAAAAAACATGGAGAAATTATCTTCAGGTTACAGAATCAATCGTGCAGGAGATGACGCAGCTGGTCTATCTATCTCTGAAAAAATGCGCGGACAAATTCGTGGCTTAACTCAAGCTTCACGTAACGCTCAAGATGGTATTTCTTTCATCCAAACAGCAGAAGGCGCATTAAACGAAGTTAGTTCAATGTTAACTCGTTTAAAAGAATTAGCAGTTCAAAAAGCGAGTGGGACTTACAGTGCTGATGACATTACTAATCTTGAATTAGAAATGACTCAATTAGGCGAGGCTGCAGACAAGATTATCACAGATACAAAGTTTAATAACATCGCTGTATTTGATGGAGAAATTGATGTAGTTATCTCTGATGATGATACTGACACATTTGCTGTAGGTTATGATCTAGATGCATTAGGAATTACTAGTTCTTCATCAAGCGAAGATATCGAAGATGCAATAACTTCAATTAATGAAGCACGTGCAACATTAGGTTCTCAACAAAACCGTTTAGAACACACAATCAACAACTTAGGTACTACTACTGAGAACTTGGTTGCTGCTGAATCCCGTATCCGTGATGTTGATATGGCTAGTGAAATGATGGAAATGACTAAGAACAACATCCTTTCTCAAGCTGCTCAAGCAATGATTGCTCAAGCTAACCAACAACCACAAAACGTATTACAATTATTACGTTAATTGAATTGAACCACTTAGGTGGTTCTTTTTTTTAAGTTCTACAAAAAATATACGATATACTTAGTGATAGAGTTTGAAAAGGAGAGTTTATGGCAGATTCATTAAAAGTTAGTCCTACAATGATAAAACAACCTGCTGTATCTCGACATCAAGCAGATCCACAAGTTCCTTTTCAAATAAAAGATGTGTCTAAGGTTAATAATTTAAATGTATCTAAACAAACATCTTCACAAAACCAAACACTATTAAATAGCGATGGTCCAAAGATATTAATGGATTTATTAAAGAATCCAGAGAATAGTACACATTTCTTACATAGTCTATTTTTACTTCAAGAAATTAGTCAGTTAGTTCCACTGGATAATACAGTTTTGAGTGAAGAACTGGAGAGATTATTTAATTCAATATTCTTAAAGTCTGATTATGTATTATCTGAATTATTAAATCAATCGGATCAATCAAGTGTGTTTAAAGGGGAATTGTTTGAATGGATTAGACAGATTCTTCAGGAGTATCCAGAGTATGAACAAAAAATGATTCAATTATTAAAATCTATGAATCAGATTAAATCAAATGAGAGTTATAAACAAAGTTTAGTCAATCAAGCGTTGTATTTAAAAAATGAATTTAAGAATAGTAAACAAATAGATAGTATTGAATACTTCTTAAAAGAAATAGAAAATAAACAAGAATTATCAAAAGCATTTATTATGATGATAAATGAATGTGAAAAGAGTGTTGTATATAATTCAGAGTTAAAACGAAACTTTGGGATTATGCATTATAATCTATCCAGATATTTAATGGATAATCATTTAGAAGAATTACTTGAAAGTTTTAAAGATTTTTTTGGTTCAGAATTTAATCGTTTTGAACAGCTCATAAATGAATATATAACTCAAAGTACCCAATCAATTAACTCATCCAATGTGATAGAGAAAATAACACAAGTGTTGGAACTTGAGGTCAATCATTCAAGTCTAATCGGTTTAACGCATGATAAAATTGAGAGCATTGTCATATCACTATTAAGTTCACCATCTAATTTTATACCTCTATTGCATTTTGTGTTACCGATGCAAAGTGATTCATTGCAAGCCTATTCAGAAGTTTGGATTGATGTGAAAGAAAAAGAGTCTGAGAGTTCATGTCATGTTCTATGTGCCATTGAGTTGGAACAACTTGGTCATTTTGAAATAGAACTTTGGCAGATGAATGATCGAATAAAGTGTGATATTTATTGTCCAAGTGAACTTGTTGAAAGTTTTAAACCAATGGTACAAGGTTTCTCACAACGTATTTTTGAATCTAACTATAAATTGGATCAAGTGCATATTAAATCACTTACTCAAGCACGTAGTTTATTGGATGTTTTTGCGCACCTCAGTGACTTGCAGAATGGAATCAATATCTATGCCTAAGAAGAAAAGAGCAGTTGCGCTTCGATATGAAATGAATCAAAATAAAGCACCTATTGTGATTGCGAGTGGTTATGGAGAGGTAGCTCAAAAGATCATTCATATTGGAGAAAAACATGGAATCCCCATCTATCAAGATGATCAAGCATCCAGTATTTTATGCATGTTAAAGTTGGGACAAACCATTCCTGAAGAACTTTATAGCTTAATTGCGAGTCTATACATTGAATTAGTTCATTTTGCGGAAAATAATCTAAAAAAGTGAAATAATTATCGAAATATGGTATAAAAATTCACTCAAAAAGTGTAAAATTCTCTTGTTGGATTTAGCGAGGGTGACCATGAGCAGAGTATTTACAATTACAAATCAAAAGGGTGGAGTTGGTAAAACAACAACTACAATTAACCTTGCATCATCCTTGAAGTATAGAGGTTTTAAAGTATTAGTTATTGATATGGATCCACAAGGAAATCTATCTTTTTGTGTCAATGCGGATACGGTTTTAAGTGCAACAATCTATGAAGTGCTTAGGGGTGAAGTTAAGATGCAATACGCGATCCAAAGAACGAGTATTGTGGATACGGTTGCGGCTAATATACTTCTAAGTGGTATAGAGCTTGAATATACAAAAGCTGGAAGAGAGTATTTGCTTAAGCAGGCTATCGCGACTATTAAAGATCACTATGATGTGATATTAATCGATACACCTCCAGGATTAGGAATTCTTACGATAAATGCGATGACTGCGAGTGAAGGAATTATTATTCCTATGGTTGCGGATATATTTAGCCTTCAAGGGATAACACAACTTTATGAGACAGTATTACAGGTTCGTAAGTTTTCAAATCCAGATTTGATTATTGAAGGTGTTTTATTGAATAAATACAACCCACGTATTCATTTGAATAAAGAAGTTAAAGGCGCAGCAGAACTTGTTTTAAATGACCTAAACGTGAAATTATTTAAAACAAATATACGTGTAAGTATAAATGTTGCGGAAGCACAGTCTGCGCAGAAAGACTTAGTTACACAGTATAAAAATAGTGGAGCCGCACTGGATTATATTAAATTCTCTAAAGAGTTAATAAAAGGAGAAAATGATGTCAAATAATCGGTCGATTGATAAAGAGGCAATGTATAAGAAGATTATGCCGACTGCCGCTCAAAAAGAAAGAGTAAATGAGTTAAATGATGAAGTTCCATTGTCAAACTCAGTTCAAAAGCCTTCGTATTTTCAACCAAAGATATTGGTTAATCTTGCGGAGCTTGCGGTTAAAGAAAGATTAAATGAAGCGTTAAATCGTTTTAAGTGCTGTGAATGTGATCGTTGTATTAAAGATATTATGGCCATTGCGGTGAATACATTACCACCTAAATACATTGTTCGAAGTGAGCAAGATATTGCGATTGAACTACTTAAGTATGATGGAGATGTGATTGGTGCATTGGTTAATGCAGTGATTAAAGTTAAAAATAATCCAAGACACTAGGGGGAGAATCTGTGCTGATTGCGGAAGAGTATCGATTTGCGAATTGTGAATTAAGAACGATGAGTAATGATTTATTGACTAAAGGAAAGATTATTAAAATAGGTTCTGATTTTCTAGAAATAAGTAATGATTTAGGTTCATCAAGTTTAGTACGATTTGAACAAAAGGTTAAAGTTGTGATTAATCATACTTTCTTAGAATCAAAAGTTATTGAAGGGAATTTGTATATACCAACAATGGAATTCTTTCGTGTCATTGATGTAAAAACTTTGATGGAGAAGGAACAACGTAACTTCTTTAGAGTTAACGTTAATATTGAAGCGGTTGCGGGTGTTGGGCCACGAGGTGGTGGACCTTTAAAGCGTTATCCGGTTGTCTTAACAGATTTGAGTTTGAATGGGACTTTAATGGTTTGTAAGGCGATCATTGCACAACGTTCTAAAGTTGAATTGGTATTTGAAATTGATCAAAAAGAATTAGTGATTGATGGTCAAGTGGTTCGTTGTAAGTTGCATACTGATAATCAATATGGATATGGTATTCGGTTTATTGATATTGATGATCAAAGTGCTAATCTTATTTGTCAGTATTTATTTAGAAAACAAAAAGAAATTCTAGAAATATAATAAAAATACTTAAGTTCTTCAGATTTTGTTCGATATATCTAATGAAGAACTTTTATTTTTCGAAAAGAGGTTAATGATGAAAATTAATGCAAATGCAATTCACAAAGTATATCCAACCCAAACAAAACAAAATACTCTTTCAAAAGAGTCTATTTCAACTCAGAAAACCGACAAAATAGAAGTTAGTACAAAAGCTAAACAAGAACTATCTTTACACAAAATTAAGAGTGAAATTGTAACATCATTGGATGAAGCAAATTCTAATAATCGAGTTACTGAGCTTAAAGCATTAATTAAAAGTGGGCAATATGAAGTAAAGCATCGTGAAGTTGCGGAGGCTATTATTGCTTATAGTGAGATATTGAGTGGAAAAAATGATGAGTAATATAAATCAAATCAAAGCATTTTTAGAAGAATATACCGATTTTTTTGAAGAAATGGTTGAGGCTGAGAAGCTTAAGCTAAATATTCTTTTATCCAATGATTTAAAAGCGATTGAAGAGAATATTCTTACTCAACAAGTAAATGCGAAGAGAATCGAAAACATGGAGAACCGACGTATATCATTGTTTAGTCACTTAGGTTATCATCAAACATCATTAAAAGATGTTATTCAACTTTTAGGTGAAGATGCTTATGAGTTAAGCAATTACTATTCACGTTTAGATAAAGCAATTAGTTTAATTAAACACTTTAATAAAAAAAGCTTAGAACTCATTCGATTCAATCTGTCATTCAGTGAGTCTTTAACTAACAACTATGATATGAAAGGAGTTCGCTAATGAGATCAACATTCTTAGGACTTGAGACAGCTCGAAAAGGTTTAGTAGCTAATCAAAAAGGATTAGATGTGACAGGACAAAACATTACCAATGTGAACACTGCTGGATATACTCGTCAAAGAATTGATACGATAAGTGTTTCTTCTATTACGAACAGTAATATTAAACCACTAGGTACAAGCGCTGTAGGGCAAGGTGTATTGGTTACAGGTGTGAGTCAAATTAGAGATAAACAATTGGATATAAGATTTAGATCTGAAATGAGTGAAACAGCTTATTATGATAAAACTCTTTCAATTTTAGATGGTGTTGAGACAATTCTCAATGAGATTGGAAATGGAATACAACCTGTCTTAAGCGGGTTCATAAGTTCTTTACAAGATTTAAGTTTATATCCAGATCAAGTTACAAATGCCAATATAGTATTATCAAACGCAAAAAGTGTAACTCAATTGTTAAGGCATTATTCAAGTCAATTAGATCAGTTAAAAACACAATATAATACGGATTTAATGATTGATGTAGATAATACAAATACGCTCATAAAGAAGATTACTGAATTAAATACTGCGATCAAAAACGAGTTAGGTCAATCAACTTCTAAACACGATACAAGTAATGTGAATGAATTATTAGATATAAGAAATACACTTCTTGATCAACTATCTCAATATGGAAACATTAGTACACAAGAAAATCCAGATGGATCAATAGACGTATCCTTTAATGAACATGTCATTATTTCAAATAAATTTTCTGAGCAAATCAACCTTTTAACGCAAACAGATGGTACAAACAGACTGGTTTGGCAATCAACAGGGGACAGTGTTATTTTAGGTTCAGGGACTCTCAAAGCTAGTTTAGAGTTTATTAACAGTGACGGAGGTTCTATTAATGGCATTCCTTATTATCAAAAACAGCTAGATTTACTTGCGAATCGATTTGCGGAAATCTTAAATACATCATTTATCGAGAAAGATGGTACAGCAAAAACACTTATTCAAATTGATGATAAGAGTCCTGCTCATTCAATAACGATCAATCAGACTTGGTTAACAAAAGCTTCATATTTAATTGATAATCTAGATGTAAATGGAAGTTTAGATAATACACCAATCTTAAGCATTATTGCGAAGCTAGAAGGTAAAAATACACTAGGAACATTTGTAGGTAGTTTATCTGATTTTGTGACAAGTTATGTGACAACATTGGGCCAAGATATGAGTTACTTTGAATCTCGCTATGAAGTTAGTTTATCCATTACAGAAGATATTCAAAATAGAAGAGATTCAGTCAGTTCTGTATCCTTAGATGAAGAGGGTGCAAATTTAATGTTATACGATAAAGCATATAAGGCAGTTTCTAGACTTATGACAGCGATGGATGAGTTTCTAGATATCTTAATTAATAAAACTGGGCTAATTGGTCGATAGAGGTAAACATGCGTATAACACAGAAAAATTTAACACGAGCATATCTTTCTGGTTTGAATCGTAATATGAGTCAATTATCTAAGTCCAATCAAAGATTAAGTACGGGTAAAAGAATTAATAAAGTAAGCGATCAAGTTACAGATGCACAAAAAGCTTTGAAAGTTCGTAATCAAATCCGCAACAATGAGCAGTTTGTACGTAACATACAGAGTATCCAGAACGAAATCAGTGCTCAAGAATCAAGCGCAATGCAAATGAATGCAATACTGATTGATGTTAAAGAACTGCTTGTAAAAGCGGGGAGTGGGATCAACAGTGAATCTGATAAAGTAATTATTGCGAATGAGATTAGTCAACTAAATAAAAGTATCTTACAACTTGTTAATGTGAAATCGAGTGATCGATATACGTTCGCAGGACTGAACAATGAAGCACCTATTCAAGTGGATGTGAATGGGAAAGTTCTGTTCAATGGGGTTGATGTGGATGATATTCATGAATTGGATTTGAAGGATGATTCCATTTTTATTGATATTGGGATTGGTATGAAGTTTGAATCTAAAATAGATCAAAGTAGTGTCGTTCAATTAAATACTTCAGCAATTCATTTATTAGGTTATGGTAAGAATGTGAATGGTACACCTAATAATCTAGTCTCATTACTCAATAAAGTAGTCAGTGATTTAAAAACAGGAGATGTAAGTCAACTGTCAGAATATCAAAAACAACTATCTGAATCAGTTGATCGTGTTTTAATTCAAGTGACAGATATAGGAACACGATATGCTTATTTAGAGAATTCAATTAGTCGTTTAGAGAATGAAAAATTAAATCTAACTGCTCAACAAAATAATTTAGAATCAATTGATTATGAAGAAGAAACGATTTTAAATAAATCCTATGATATGGCATATCAGATAAGTTTACAGTTAGGCTCAAAAGTTTTACCACTATCTATTTTTGATTTTATGAGATAGTATGAGTAATTTACTAAAAATAACAACTAAACCGATCAAAATATCGGTTCAAGTTGAAAAGGGTAAATATATTAAGGTTGAACAAGTCATTAAGCTTCAGAACAAGAATAAGGTTAAACATCAATCAAACTTTATTCCTGTTAAACGAAATGAACCCATTCAATCTACTCAGAGTCTACCTAATAATGTAAAACTAAATGAACCTAAGAATAACATTAACGTGATTATACAGAAAAGCATTACTCAAGAAGAATCCAATAATGTGGCTGTATTTGATCAGAATAGTACAAGCCTTAAAATAGAGCCTGTACAAAATGAGATTGTAGTGAAGTATCAACCAAGTGATTTAAATTTCGTTGTAAATCAATACAGTGAAATACGATTTGAATATGTTGGAGATCCAATCTATATTCCAGAAAGTGCAAATCCAAATAAAGAAAAATAGAGGTATGTTATGCAAATCCAGACGAAGTATTTTGGCACAATCGAAATTAAACCTGAAACCATCATTCAAATGATTCAGCCTATATATGGATTCGAAGATGATAAGAGGTTTACACTTATCACAGATGAAGAGATTGGGACTGATTTAGTTTGGTTTCAATCGGTTGATCATCAAGATGTTTGTTTTATATTGGCCAATCCGAATCGATTTGTTCAAGATACAAGAATTGAAGTTACTGATGAATATGCAAGTCTTATAGATTCGAATAATGCTCAAGAATTGGATGTTTTATGTATCGTTAGTTTAGGTGAAACATTTGAACAATCTACGCTTAATATGAAGAGTCCGATTGTACTTAATTCAAGTAATAATCAAGGTGCACAAATCATTCTTACACAAGATTTACCTTTTAAGGCAAGAATGGTGATGTAATGTTAGTTCTAGCACGAAAAGAAAAAGAGTCGATTATTATAGATGGTGGGATAGAGATTATTATTCAAGAAATTGGTAAGGACAGTGTAAAAATTGCGATTGTTGCGCCAAGAGAAGTAAAAGTATTAAGAAAAGAATTGGTTGATAGTATTAAACAAGAGAATCAAAATGCGCTTGATCAACTCAATCAAAAAGAGTTAAAAACGTTTTTTAATCGGTTGAAAAAAGACAATGAATAGTTTACTCAATTTAATTAATGAAAAAAAAGTCTATTTAAATGATTATGAAGCATTGAGCTATCAATTATTAAATGTCGATATCGAAAGTGTCAATGAAATACTTGATCAAAGAGAAACGATTATTAAGCTTATCAATAAGGTTGATCATCGAATTAATGAATTTATCGATTTATCTGAATTTAAAAAGCAATTAAAAGAGTGTAAAGATAAAAAGATTAATCCTGATGAGATTCATCCCTACCTATATGATATATGTGAAGGGTTTAAATCCATTCAAAAGATACTTATCAATATACAACAATTGGAAAATCGGATTATTGAACGCTTAGAAATGTTGAAGAGTGAATTATATAGTCATTTAGTACAGGTAGAGAACGTATCAAAAATAAAGAAGTATTTTGAAACATATGAAACAGAAATGCAAGATATGAATCAAATGATCTTAAAATCAACCAAAATATGAGGAGAAAATATGGTATCCATTAACAATAGTAATAATTCAAGATCCTATAGTACTTCTGGTATTCTTGGTCTATCAACAGGCATCGATACAGAATCAGTTATAGAAGGAATGTTAGCAAAAACGCAAACCAAAATAGATAAACAGCTTGGGTTAAAACAACAAATCCTATGGAAACAAGAAATTTATCGTGGGCTTATTGGTGATATTCAGAGTTTACAACGTAAGTTTTTCGATAATCTTAATCCTAAATCGAATCTATTAGCCAAATCTATGTTTACTTCACAAACTGTCACATCAAGCAGTTCAAGTGTACAAGCCACATCAAATAGAAGCACCTCAAGTGAATTAGTTGTCGATTATATTACACAGCTTGCGACTGGTACAAAAATTCTTAGTCAATCTAGTGTAAGTAACGACATTAAGTTAACAATTGATCCATCACAATTAACACCTGATTCAACCATAAATGTTACATTGGATGGAGTTACGAAAGCCATTAAGTTAACTGGAACAAGTGAATCTGAAGTGCTAAATCAACTACAACTCGATTTAAATAAGCAGTTTGGTACCGGAGTAATTGTTTCAAGTGATGGCACAATCTCTACAACGTCTTCAAGGCATATCAGTATAAATGGAACGAGTGAGAATCTTGAAAGCATTGGGTTGTTAGTAAATACTTCAAATCGTGTAGAATTAAGTTCAAAATTAAAGGATCTAAATCTTAAACAAGCATTAGTTGGACCAAATTATTCATTTAAGATAAATGGGATAGAGTTTAATTTTGATGAAACCAAAAGTATCAGTGAGATCATTGATACGATTAACCAAAGTAAAGCCAATGTAAGTTTAAGTTATTCCAATGTAACAGATACATTCTCACTTACATCTAAAACACTTGGACAAGGTGTTGAAATAGATTGTGAAGATACAAGTGGTAATTTCTTATCGAGCTTATTTAAAGTGAGTGAATCGACTTATAAAGTTGTGGATGGACAAAATGCTAAGTTAAGTGTTAATGGCCAAGAAATTGAGAGAAATTCAAATTCATTTGATGTTAATCAGTTCAAACTTAATCTAATAAGTACCAATGCAAATCCAACAACATTAAGCGCAAAGAACAGTGTCACACAAATAGTCGATACGATAAGTAAATTTGTGGAAGATTATAACAAACTTATTGATAAGATATATACACTTACAACAGAAAAATCAGAATACCGTGAATATAGCCCTCTAACAGATGCGCAAAAGAAAGATATGTCTGAATCTGAGGTTGAACTTTGGGAAAAGAAGGCAAAAACTGGTTTAGTTCGAAGTGATACAAACCTCGTTTCATTGGTAACTGAATTGAGACAGAGTTTATTTACTCAACTTGATAGTTCGATAAGTTTAAAAGATATTGGAATTTCTTCTGGATCCTACAGTGATCGAGGAAAGTTATCGATTGATACAACTAAGTTAAGTGAAGCATTAGAAAATAGAATGGATGAAGTACAAGCCTTATTTACTCATAAAGAAACAGGACTTGCGTCAAAATTTAGTTCAATATTAAATAAAAATGTACAAACAAGCATTGGTAATCCAGGTAGATTAGTGCTAGTTGCGGGGATCGCGAATACAAGTACAGATGTAAAGAATAGCTTAAATGATCGAATTAAAACAATTGAATCGACTATTTCTAATTTACAAAGAATGTATGATTCACAAAAAACACGTTACTGGAAACAATTCTCTAATTTAGAGACTGCTATGAGTAAACTGAATTCCCAAAGTTCTTGGTTAACGCAACAACTTGGATAGGAGATCTATGAACAATCCATACGCTAGTTATAAAAGTCAATCAATTCAAACGATGACAAGTGGTGAGATGATTATTGCACTATATGAAGGCTTGATTAAGCAATTAAATCTTGCTTTAGTTTTTCTTGATGAGAAAAATATCCCTGAAACTCATATTTCTTTAATGAAAAGCCAAGATATTATTAATTATTTAATATCAACACTTAATCCAGAGCTAGAAATCAGTCAATCTATTCTTCCATATTACGAATTATTTAATCGTCAAATCTCAGATGCGAATCTTAGAAAAGACCCTAGAGTTATTCAAGCTGTTCTACCACTCATCGAAGAGTTCAAGCAAATATTTATTCAAGCTGATCGTTTAAGTCGTATAAAATAAGTCACCCATGGGTGACTTTTATTTTGAGTACTTATTTTCGATTAACTGTATCTTTTCTTTAAGGTATAAATTTGCGATTTTATAACTAAATTTTGACTCATAATAATCAATTAACTTATCTAAGACTAATTCTGTATTTTCATAATCGTAAGATAATTTTGTCTTGTTCAAGAATTCTTTTAATATGGAACAATAATCTTCATTCAAATTTCGATTATTTTCATAATTAAGTAGTTCAAACTTTAATTTAAATAAGGGATCTAGTGACTGCTTAAGACAGGTATCAATAATAATTTGAGCGAGCTTGCCTTTTGTCATATCAACAAGATTACTTGCTTTGATATAATTTCCATTGATCGTAAGAGGACTGATGGTCTCAATCTCATCTAATATTTGATTTGATTCAATAAATCGATTCATAATCTTTAGACACCATGCAATATTATACCGAGTCACAATTTCGATGTCTGAATTCTTTGAGCGTATTGCTTCTTTCAATAATCGATAATAAATCTCGAGTGCTTGATTGAGATTTTTTTGTCTTGCATAGATGGTCGCAATATTGGTTTGGACACTTATTAAACGAATGTGATTATGTTCTTGTATGAAGAGATGTTCAGCTTCTAAATTATGTTCAAGTGAAGTTTTAAGGTTTCCTTGGATTGAGTTTAAAAGTCCTGCATGATAGTTAAGCATCGCTGAGATAAGAGGACGCTTTCCTAAGTTTATGGCACGATTTATAATCTCAATCGCATCAGATAGATTACCTTGCCTACTCATGTGGATTGCGAAGTAATCATAAAATATTTGAAGAAGATTAGAATCAATATGTTCTTTTAAGTATTGTATTTCTTCTAAATAAATTGATTCTGATTTTCCATTAATTATATCAAGCGAAAATAATAATACTAAATAATAATGATATAAATCAGAATGATAAATATACTCGTGAGCCTTTTCAATTCTTCTAACAAGATCTTCTATTTCATCAGAGTAGTCATAAACAATGCATTCATATAAATGATCCAAATCTGATTTTAAGTTCGAATTAATGTAATAGACGTAAACATAATCAATATTTACTGCTTTTGCGATGACTTCAAAGTTCTCGTCTGATAGTGGAATGAGTTCGATTTCATATTTTGATAATGTTTGAAAACCAAAAAAAGTTATATCCGATAATTGTCTTAAGGTTAATTTTTGTTTCTCGCGATAGATTCGTATGATTTTGGAATAAGGTAAGTGTTGCATACATCTATTTTACACGAAAAAGTGTTTTGTCGCATAAAAATCGAAAAATATCGATTTAATATTGAAAAATCGAGAGAATAAATAGACAAAAAGTGTGAAAATAGCGCTTATAATTAGATTAACAAAGGAGCGTATCTAATGAAGAAATTGATGGTAGTCACATTATTATGTTTATTATCGTTTGGATTTGTATCAGTTGGTAGTCCCGTTGTTAGTCCATTGGACTGGGTTCATCCTAAAATCTAATTCATAGAAATTAGGGAAATAAATAGCTAAGTCGGGTTCTGAAATATGGTACTTACCCCCCCAGGTTGCCATATCACTTACTATTTAGGTGTTATGTTTGATGCATAGAATCAATCTCAGATGTTTAGTTTTTAGTGGGTAAATCCTAAACAAAAGAATGGAATAGAAATGAAAGTTGGTTGCGATGAATAAGAAATGTACAAATTGTGGTCATAAAATTGGGCTTATCGATATGATAATTTCTCCAAAAGTTGATTATCATGTTTGTTCAGAATGTGGTGTGAGATACAAAACAAGTTATTTGACACTTATATTCTTTATTTCATTCGTGATAATAAATTTCGCACTATTGGATGGTGTTACGGAATTAATTGGGTTCATCTTACTTTATATTCTATGTTGGCCGTTCTTAAATCTCATGTTTGGTTTCCGTAAATGATCGAGCATTCTTACCTCCGCGATAATGAAGGTAAAACACATAAAAAACCTTTGATTGATTTCAAAGGTTTTTTATTTAGTTCTCTATTTTTATTAATCTATTTTGAATAAATTGCTCGATGATGAATAGAACATCATGTTTGTAATTAATATCATCAAGTATTCTGTGATTTACATTTTTAAGAATAATTAAACGTTTGTTTAAATGATAAATTGAATCATAGGCATACTCACTACTTCTCAATGGGATTGTTTCATCTAGTGTTCCGTGAATGATTAAAATAGGTGAACTTACTTGTTTAATCGATTCTTTAGTTCTTGAAACTATTTCTCTAAAAGTTGAGGTAAAGTGATCGGGTAATGGTGGATATTCCGATGAATATACTTCTGGTTTTTTGATGATATTGCGTGCAACGCCTTCAACCGTATCAAGTATAGCTTTAACCGTAATGTACTCAAAAGCTGGCGCAAGAAGTACCAATCGTTCAATTTTATATTTTGAAGCGAAGTAAGATGCGATAACTCCTCCCATAGAGAAACCAATCATACATACTTTCTTTTTCTGGTTAATAAGTTCTTTTAATGGTTTTTCAACTCGTGATAACCACTCATTCGGATCGATATCATCCATGACAGTTTGATCATAGATTTCTGGAATAAATATGGTATAGCCTAATTGGTCAAAATAGTGAATAAGTTCATCGAATTCATGAGAACGTCTTACACCAAATCCATGTACACAGAAAATAACTGGTTTTTGTTTAAATATTTTATTCATCCATTTCATAAATTATCTCCTATTCATACTATAGTCTAGATTGTATCAATTTGCATCATGATATAATAAATAAAAAAGGATTGAAATATGAAAAATATAGCGTGGATTGGAACGGGTGTAATGGGAAATGCGATGGTAAGTCATCTAATAAGTGCGGGTTATTCATGTTCCGTGTATAATCGTTCCAAAGAAAAAATGTTAAATCTAAAGGATAAAGCAAAACTATGTGACTCCATACAAGAAGTTGTTCAAGATGCGGATGTTATATTTACGATGGTTGGCTATCCAAAAGATGTTAGAGAAGTGTATTGTTCAGATTATGGGATATTTAATCATTGTAAGAAAGATACGTTATGTATTGATATGACGACATCTGCACCTTCATTAGCAAGTGAGTTGGCTCTAATAGCGAGTACCAAGGGTGTCCGATTATTGGATGCGCCAGTATCTGGTGGGGATGTAGGGGCTAGAAATGCGACTCTATCGATAATGATAGGGGGGTATAAATCTGATTTTGATGAGGCGATGGAATACTTTAAGTTAATGGGTCGAATTGTGACATATATTGGTGATCATGGATCAGGTCAGCATTGTAAGATGGCAAATCAAATTGTTGTTGCAGGGAATATTGCGGCTGTGACAGAAGCTATTTCATATATTCAATCCAAAGGTTTGGATGAGAACTTAATCCTACAAGCAATTTCGGGTGGTGCAGCGGGTTCTTGGCAACTTTCGAATAATGGCCCGAAAATATTAAAACAAGATTTTAATCCAGGTTTCTATATTCACCATTTTATTAAAGATTTAAAATTAGTATGTGAAGAAGCGGAAAATGAACAGCTTGAGTTAAGTGTTGTTAAGGATGTTCTATTGAAATATGAAAAGCTTGCCCAAAAGGGAGATGCCTATCTTGGTACACAAGCATTGATTAAAGCATATACTAAGGATTAAGTATTTTTTCTAAGAGTTTCTTATTAAAGCTTAGTGATGTTTCATGAACTAAATGACCTTCATCAAATAATTCAACTGAATGCACAGTTACAAACTCTTTAATTGTTTCAATTGAATCGACACTTACCCAAGTGTCTTTCTTACCCCAAAACAAATTGATCGGAATACTTGTTTGTGTAAATTCACTGATAAGAAAATTATCAGACGTTCTTACAAAGTCAATAAGTGCGTTGAGTGTTCCCTTGACCCTTAGTGGTTCGATATAATAACGAATATCTTCTTCACTGACATTTTTTGAAGCAGCACTTTCTAAGAGTGATTCTATTTGTGATTCATTGATAAAATAATATCTTAGCGCAAGTTTTAACCATTCCGCAAAAGGTGTATTCATTAACCATGCACGAGAATTATTATCAGAGACAACCGCACCAGCAATTAAGTTTAGCGTTTTGACTCGATTTGGTTCTAACTCTGCCATGGCTAAAATGGTTGATCCTCCCATGGAATGTCCTACTAGATGCCAGTGTTCTTCATTATCAATTTCTTCATCGATTTGACTGAGAACTTGCCAAATCAATTGAGCTCTATTTAGTTGAGAATGATCAATCCCACTCTTCTTTGAACTGTATCCAAAGGCGGGTAAATCAATGGATATTACATAGAAGCCCTGATTACTGAGATAAGGTGCATTGTTTCTAAAGCTGGATGTTGAGGCGCCTAATCCATGAATAAGTACAATTTTACCTTTGAGTTCACTCATATTAGGATAGATTTGAGTATGTAATTGAATTTCGTTCACATTAAAAAAACGTGAATTATTAAAAGGTTTTTCAGGTATTTCATTTTTAAAATCTTTTGGAATGAAATAAGGTAATATTATTAGGAGTAAAAGAATAATACTTAAACGTTTAATTGTCTTTTTCATATTTTTGTCCAATATTTGTTTAAAATAAGCTTAGCTTAACCATACAATAAAGCAAAGTGTTATGATTTTACAAGTAATGAACCTAGACTTAGTCGTTCATATCATTAAAGTATCTTCATCTTAGAAAGATAAGATAAAATAAGAATAATAAATGAGTCCATGGAGGGATTATGAAAGAATACTTTCAGTTTGATCAAAAATATAAATTTGTATTACTTTTTTCAATTATTCAGATTGGATTTGGATTTACGCAAAATAGTTATATTGAAATAATTGAGGGACTATATAAAATTATTTCATTGCCTTCAACACTCATTACAGATTATATTGGATTAGCTAATATGGGAGCCGCATTCGTGAATTCAGGGCTTGTGACTTTAGCATGTCTTTTCTTACTATATCGAATTAAACAAGAATTATCTGGTCCAATCATTGCGGCTTTATTTACCATTGCTGGATTTTCTTTATTTGGGAAAAACATCCTTAATGTTTGGATTATTCTATGTGGTACATATTTGTATTCGAAATATAAGAATGAACCATTCAATAAATTCATTGTTCCTGCTTTGTTTGGTACGGCAATGGCACCTGCTATTTCAGAGATTATTTTTTCAAATCATCTTCCAATCTTTGTAAGTATTCCATTTGCGATTGTGCTTGGTTTGTTACTGGGTTTTATAATTGCTCCACTGGGTTATTCACTTATTAATGTTCATCAAGGGTTTAATTTATATAATATTGGTTTTTCAGCAGGAATGGTTGGACTTGTATTTGTATCTATTTTTAGGTCATTCGGTTATGTCCCCAAATCACAACTTATTTGGACAAGTGGTAATAATCTTTCGCTCAGTATATTTTTATTATCTGTGTTTACATTAATCTTAATTATGGGCTACATTGTTAATCATTGGTCATTTAAAAACTATTCTAAAATTCTTAAATATTCAGGACAAATAGCGACTGACTTCGTTCAATTAGAAGGATATGGTGTATCTCTTATTAATATGGGGCTTTGTGGGATTATATCAACCTTGTATATTCTTTTGATTGATGGTCAATTAAATGGGCCAACAATTAGTGGCATTTATACCATTGCTGGATTTGCTTTCTTTGGTAAGCATCCGAGGAATATACTCCCAATCTTTTTAGGTGTATTTGTTGGTTCTGTTCTAAAAGTGTTCTTTATCAATGATCCAGGTATTCAATTAGCTGCACTATTTGGTACAGCGCTTGCGCCAATTGCTGGTAAATATGGTTGGTTATGGGGAGTCGTTGCTGGTTTTGTTCATTCATCGGTTGTATTGAATGTTGGATATCTTCATGGTGGCTTAAATCTCTATAATAATGGTTTTGCGGCTGGACTATCTGCGGCTGTACTTATTCCTATTATTGAATTATTAAAAGGTCGTAACTCTGAGAAAAAATAAATACTTTGATCGTAAGTATTTAATAACTCTGCTGTTTATTGTATCCTACGTGTTAAGACGTATTAAGGAGAATTATGTTAACGTTAGCGTATATTGGTAGTGGTAAAAGTGTTCATCGATATCATTTACCATTTGTCTTACAAAGAAGTAATTTTAAGGTGAAAACAATATATTCACCCCATGCAAAAAAGACGAAGTGGACTAAGATTGAAAACATAAACTATAGTGAGAATAAAGAAGATGTTTTTTTAGATCCAGAAATCAATTTAGTTGTTGTATGTTCAGGCGTTGAAACACATTTTGAATATGCTCTAGAAGCATTAAATCACAACAAACATGTTTTAGTTGAAAAACCGTTCACCGTAACATTGGATGAAGCTAAACAACTTTTTGAGATGGCGAAAGAAAAAGGGCTTTTTATTGAGTGTTTTCAAAATCGTCGCTATGATAGTGATTTTTTAACTGTTCAAAAAGTTATTGAAGAAGGTCAATTAGGTGAATTACTCGAGTTAGAAATGCATTTTGATTATTATCGTCCAGAAGTTCCGATGCAAGCTGAGAATTTACCTTTTCATTTAGGTTATTTTTATGGACATGCCTGTCATTCATTGGATCAAGTTATTTCATATTTTGGCAAACCAGATCGAGTGGTATATGATGTAAGAAATTTATTGGGTCAAAATAAAATGAATGATTATTTTGATGTGGATTTATTTTATAAAAACTTTAAGGTTTCGGTTAAATCGAGTTTCTTTCGTCTTATTGAAAGACCTTCTTTTGTATTATATGGTAAAAAAGGTGTTTTTATCAAACAATCAAAAGATCGCCAAGAAGAGTTTCTTAAAGCGTTTATTATGCCAAGTAATCCATTGTTTGGAAGGGATGAAGAAATTCATTATGGTACCCTTAAATGGATTGACTCAAATAATGAAATGACTGAGACTTTAATTCATAGTGAAGTAGGAGATTATGGAAGAGTATATGATGCGATTTATAATCATTTAAAATTAGGATATGAACGCATCGTAAAACCTGAACAAACACTTTTAGTAATGGAGATTTTAGAGAAGGGTAAAGAACATTGCCTTTAATATGAGCTATTTTAACAAAACTCTGTTCATTTAATGGTAATATAAAAATAATGAAAACAATCACTGATAATACCTTATCTTCACTTCAAGATTTAACACCTCTTAATCCTTTCTTATTTAATCGAGAAGGATGTTTTAATCTGGATACAAATTTAAGTTCTGAATTAAGTCGATTATGTGAAATGGCTAATTGGAATGAACTCTATGATTACTTTTGTGTGAATTCAGGTTCTAAACTTGAGTATGATATTTCACAGTTTCAACATGAACAAAAATGGTTATTATTGATGGGGCAGGTTGTTGAGTATAATCATGAAGCAATAATACTCTGTTATTACTATGATATTTCGAACACTAAGAAGAAGAGTTTTGAACTAGAACGTGAGAAGAAATTAAGAACACTCATGTTAGAAGTCACTCAATCTATTTTTATTGCAGATAGTATTGAAGATATTTTTGACTTAAGTTTAGTTAATTCGATTAAAGCACTTGAGAAATCAAAATATGGCTCAATCATGGTTAAAGAGGGGAATATATTTAAACCTGTCTCTTATTATGGATTTAGTGATGATATTCTCAATTTTGTACTTCCTTGTGAAGATAGTTTTCTAGCAAGAAATACCGATAATAAAATGGATAAGTTTGTTTCAATTAATCAAAAAGATTTAGGTGACGTGACAAATTTTGATTTGGATGACGATAATAAAATTTCTATTCAATCAACGCTTACAGGTCCAATCTATGTTGAGGGTGATTTATATGGAATCATTAGTTTAGATTCGTTTGAAGATAATGCTTTTGATGAAGATGATGTACAAACCATGGAATTTATTCGCAAAAACATTGAAGTTGCTATTACGAATCATAAGCTCTATCAGGAAAAATTAGCTTTGTCTCGTTTTGATAGTCTTACGTGTTTATATAATCGACATTACTTTGAAGAACAGTTCGATCTTAATCGTAAGAAAGCGCAACGATACGACGAAGTATTTTTCATAGTATTGTTTGATATTAATCATTTTAAATCGATTAATGATAAGTATGGTCATTTTATCGGAGATCAAGTATTAAAACACATCTCTGGATTACTCTTTAAGAATCAGCGTGAAAGTGATATTCTTGCTCGATTTGGTGGAGATGAGTTTATTGGGATATTATTCGAATCGAACTATGATGAATTAAAGAATAAATACACTAAGTTAAATCGTTATTTAACGCACCAAAGTCTACATATTGATAACATTAGTGTTACTTGCTCATTTAGTTTTGGAATTGCGGAATATCCAAAAGATGGTAGAACATTAGATGAACTTGTTAAAGTTGCGGATTTCGAAATGTATAAGAATAAACGTTCAAGTCGTTAAAAAAGCACATTTGAATGTGCTTAAACATTAATAATCTTAAATCCAGCTGCTTTTTTTAGTCGATTCATTAAAGCTAATCCTATTTCGGACTCATCAAATGCTTCCGCAAAAATGATATCAATCCCTTCTTTATCGCATTCTCTTAGACTCTCAAATAAATTCGAGGCCAGTTCATCTGGCTTTTTTATACTTCCAAGACTTATTCTAAGTGTATCTTGATACTTATCATAATTTTCATCACAAGTGATTACGGCACTTTTTAGTCCTTTGATATTAGAGTTATTAACTTCATTTTGAATGGATTGAATCATTATTATTTGATTACCCTTGTAGATTGTTAGGGGGGCATTTGGGGCATAATGTGTGTATTTCATGCCAGGAGACTTTGGTTTATCCACGGTTTTATGTATTGCTTCATCTATTTTTATAGGCCCAATAATGGATTCTATTTGAGAAACTGTTACTCCACCTGGTCGTAATAAGGTTGGAATATCTGTGCTCATATCGAGTACAGTGGATTCTAACCCTATTCTACTTTTTTCAGCGGTAATCATTAAATCAACACGATGCATCATGTCACTTAATACATGTTCGGCTTCGGTAGGGCTAGGCTTTCCCGATAAATTTGCGCTAGGAGCCGCAATCGGCACGCCTGCTAATTCTATTAATTTTAACGCTATTGGATGATCTGGCATTCTTAATCCAACAGTATCTAAGTTAGCGCAAACTGAGTTAGGGACTCTATCGGAGTGTTTTAATACAATCGTTAGTGCACCAGGCCAAAAGGCTTTGATTAATTTCTTCGATTTATCATCTAATGGATTCAATATTAAAGGTTCTAACATCTCAATACTTGATACATGAACGATGAGTGGATTATCCTGAGGTCTTCCTTTAGCTTTAAAAATCTTTGAGACAGCTTCATCAGACATGGCATTTGCACCTAAACCATATACAGTTTCCGTTGGGAAAATAACAGTTTTATTCTCACGAATGAATTGTGCTGCTTGTTTAAGTTCATTTGAATCAAAATGATTCGGATCAAGATGTAGAGTTATTGTTTTTTTCATACTTGAGTAATTTTATCGTATTCAAACCAATAAGTAAAAATATTTATGATAAATAAGTTATATAATCTACATATTTAGTATTATTAAGCAAAATATATTTAGAATCATCTTCGATGTATTTAGATGTTAGATGGGAATTTTAATTGATTAAAGCAATTAAGCTAAGTATAATAAGTACTATGATTGTACTCGAAAATATAAAATTAGACCCACGTATTATTAGTCGTGATGAAATCCAAACTCAAATCAGATACTTTAAAGAAACAGGACAGAAAAAATTAACTGTTGAATGGTTTGATTTATCAATGGACCAAGCTGAAGCACAAGAACTCTATTTACCGATTGTTCAATTTGCTCAATCTTTAAGTTTGGATGTTTATTGTATTATGTCTCAAAGAATGTCTGAAAGTTTAGTTCGCTATAAACGATTGATGTTTGTGGATCCATTGTTTTTAAGAAAGTTTAAGTTCAAAGAAATAAGCTTTACGATTCCATATTATAGACCAGATTTAATGCGTTAACCCATCATTGATGGGTTTTTAAATGGTTCGAACTGTACCAACTGAATTGTATTCAATCTTATCTTTCATCAATCTTTTTAAATAATCAAATGCACGAACTCCTGTGCAATGACCCGTGTAAAAAATAGCATCTAATTTTAATAATTCATGTCCTAAGTGTTCAATTCGAGTTTCATCTTCATATTGATCTTTTGTAAGATTGTATAGATGAAAACCACCAAATACATGAGATATTTTAAAATTTGATCGAGAAGTTACTTGTTCAAAGATGTTAAGTATACCATTATGTGCACAGCCTGCTAAAAGCACAACCTTATTATCTTCACGAATGATTAAGTTTTGTTCATGAAGAAATTTATCCTCTTTAATATCGATTCCTCTTTTTTCAACTAACACAGAGTTTCCTAATGGACTCAGATTTAATTGATTAATCCCAGAGTACAGTATCAATGTATCATCAATGACATAAGTATCAGAGTGTACCAAAATGATTTGAGGATGATGTGATAGATTATGATCAAGTCCAATATATTTTAATGTGTCTGAATTTTTTGAATAATAATCATTAAATGCATGTTGATTCAAATATACTTTAGCTCGATGATTTAATCTAAGAAAATCATGTAATCCACCACCATGATCATAATGTCCATGTGAAATAACCACAATATCAACGTGAGATAAATCAATATTTAAAATTTTCGCATTTTCAATAAAAGATGAACTTTGCCCTGTATCAAATAGTATTTTATGATTCGTTGTCTCAATATAATAACTCAAACCATGTTCACTTCTTAGCTCAGGAATATAAGATACATTATCAATTAAATTAGTTATTTGCATGATAAGACCTCCAATTATTTATACTACTATTATAATCTTTTATACGCACTATTTGACAAGCTCAAAAATGCTTTTTATGATAATACTAAGGTAGGGGGAGTATTATGGGGGAAAATGAAGCTTCAAGATGTAAACGATGTGATAATTGGGTCTATGATGGTTCACCACTTTGTCCAAATTGCTTAAAAAGACATAATCAAGTCTATAATCACTCAATTGAGCCTACATCTCACTTTGATCATGAGTTGAAGTCAAATAATTTGAGTTGGCTGAAGTTAGTATGGATAGTTTTAATCGTTTTGTTTATCAGTAGGGTGATAGTGTTATCAATGGGTAAAAAGAATACCATCGATATCGCAAGCTTTCCTAGGAATGCTCAAGTGGTTGAATTTGATGAAGTATTTTTCAGCACCCAAACAATTAGTTCTTTAAGGGTAGATACGGATACTGACTATGGTTATTATATTAAAGTAGTAGATGTAGAAACAAATCATTCAGTTATTTCGTTTTTTCTTCATCCGAATTCTCAATATGAACTTAGAATACCGACGGGTAGTTATCGTTTGTACTATGGATTAGGTAAAGAATGGATTAATTATGAAGAGATGTTTGGTAAAGATGGTTTATATTTCAAATCTAATTTTATCTATATTTTTACTGAGAAACTTGGTTATAAAATTAAAATCAAGAACAATGGTGTTATAGAACACGATGATTTGAAGATTAGTGTTCTAGATTAAGATTAAAAGATTATACTAAAGTTATAGATCGGAGGTCAGACATGAAAACCGTACAAAGATTAAAGGATGCCTTTACGAATGGTCGATTAGAAATGTTTGATGAATCATCAAAATATGTGTTATTGAGTGATTGCCATAGAGGTAATGGTAATCAAGCGGACGAATTTACAAAAAATCAGAACACCTTTCAACATGCTTTAAATTTCTATTATAAAAAAGGTTTTACATATGTTGAAGTTGGCGATGGCGATGAACTTTGGGAACATCCTCGTATTAAGGATATAAAGAATGCTCATTTTGAGACATTTGAGATTATTAAACGCTATCATCAGAATAATCGTTTTATCCTAATTTATGGTAATCATAATATTTATTTAAAAGATCCTAAATATGTTGAAGAAAACCTTTATACCCATCTCAATGAGCACTCACAAGAAAGAATTGACTTTTTAAAAGATATTAAACCTGAAGAAGCTCTCGTTTTAAAACATAAAAGAACGGGCCAACAGATCTTTATCGTACATGGGCATCAAGGTGATTTCTCGAATGATCAATTTTGGTATCTAAATATGTTATCACTAAAATACTTTTGGCGGTATTTGCATGCTGTTGGTGTCCAGAATCCATCTAGCCCAGTCAAAAATGAAAATAAACGCCATAAAATAGAAAAGAATTATGCAAGTTGGATTCAAAAATATCGCATGATGTTAATATGTGGTCATACTCATCGATTGAAATTTCCACGTAAAAATGATTTTCCTTATTTTAATACGGGATGTTGTATATATCCAACGAGTTTAACTGCAATCGAAATTGAGAATTGTATGATTACTATGGTTCGATGGAAAATTCAAGCAAATGAAGAAGGTTTATTACAAGTTGAACGATACGTTATTCATGGCCCAAGACCTATTGAGGATTTTGATATTAGATAAAGGAGATAAAATGATAACACCTTTCTTAAATTTTCATGGGAGATGCGAAGAAGCAATACGCTACTATCAAACAATTTTTGGATTTGAAGAACCACGATTTTTGAAGTTTAAGATGGCTTTAAATAGAGGCTATGATGTACCTTCTGAGTTTGATGATAAGGTTATGTTTACTTTCTTTATTATTTCATCGACTCAAGTAATGGCATGTGATCATTATCCTGGATTAGAGAGTATCAGTGGGCAAACGATGAGCTTAAATATTATTCATGATAATAAAGAAGAATTGCTTAAATGGTTTGAATTATTATCCAAAGAAGGCCAAGTTGGTATGATTCCACAGGAAACGGCTTGGGCACCTTTGTATGCTTCTTGTGTAGATAAATTTAATGTTGTCTGGCAATTTAGTTATAATGCATAAATAAAACGACTTATGAGTCGTTTTGTTTAGAAAAATAAATGTAGTACTAGAATTCTTGTGCCAATCAATAATAAGACTAGACCACCAAATATTTCTGCTTTGTGATCTAACCACATGGCACTTCTTTTTCCTATGAGTACACCTATACTTGAGAATGCGAATGTTATAAATCCGATGATTAATGAACTTTGTAGGATTGATCCACTGTGAAATGCAAAACTTACACCTACGGCTAGTGCATCAATACTTGTTGCGATTGATGTCGTTAGTAATGTCTTTAATGATATGCTTGGTTGAATCTCGCAATCAATTGCATCTGATTTAAGTCCATCCATAATCATCTTTATTCCAATAATCGTAAGTAATATAAATGAAACCCAATGGTCAAAACGAATAATCGTAGTAGAGAAATTTCTACCTAATGTGTATCCGAGCCAAATCATAAATCCTTGAAAGAATCCAAAGGATAGTCCAATGATAAGTGAAACACGAGTACGTGAATCTTTTGTGCACAATCCTTTTACAAGCGCAACTGTGAAGGCGTCCATTGACACACCAACTCCTACTAATAAGATATTTGTAAGTTCCATTTTGACCTCTTATTGTTATAAAAAACTCATCATCTTGTGAAGTGATAATGAGTTATTTTGAAAATCATAATAATCTAACTCTTTGTACTATCTTCATAAAGCATTCTAATTTTATTTAAAATAGGCTAATGTGTCAAGAGAATGAAAGGCTTATACTAGATTATAAAGTTGAATAATTCTATAATGAAGAAAATAAACATGGAGGATTTTATGAATCAGTCCGTAGAATTAATCATAGGTCAATCAGATAATAAAATAATATTGCATACAAAAATGGCAAATCGGCATGGATTGATTGCTGGGGCAACTGGAACAGGCAAAACGATTTCATTAAAAGTTCTTGCGGAACAGTTTAGTGAACAAGGTATTCCAGTGTTTTTAGCGGATGTTAAGGGAGATTTAGCATCCATTGCTGAAAAGGGGGTGGACAATCCTAAACTATTGGATCGTATAGATCAACTTGGATTAAATCCATTTGAATTTAAAGATTATCCAGTACGATTATGGGATGTGTTCGGAGAATTAGGTCATCCTTTAAGAACAACTGTTTCAGAAATGGGACCACTCCTTTTAGCTCGTATACTTGAATTAAATGATACACAAGCAGGTGTGTTGAATATCATATTTAGAGTAGCAGATGAACTGGGTTACCTCTTGATTGATTTAAAAGATTTACGAGCAATGGTTCAATTTGTTGGTGATCATGCGGTTGAATATACAACGCAGTATGGGAATGTATCGAAACCATCAATTGGTGCGATTCAACGTTCATTACTAACGCTAGAAGATCAGGGAGGTAGTAATTTCTTTGCGGAACCTGCTTTTGATATTCTTGACTTAATGAAAGTGGATTCATACGGAAGAGGTAGTGTTAATGTGTTGGCTTCTGAGAAGCTCATGATGTCGCCTACCTTGTATTCGACATTCTTATTATGGTTATTATCTGAGTTGTTTGAAGAATTACCTGAGGTAGGGGATATTGATAAACCTAAGCTTGTTTTCTTCTTTGATGAAGCTCATTTACTCTTTGCGGATGCGCCGAAAGCCCTCTTAGATAAAATTGAACTCGTTGTACGTTTAATTCGTTCTAAAGGTGTAGGGGTATACTTCGTAACACAAAATCCAATTGATATTCCAGATAAAGTATTAGGACAACTTGGAAATCGTATTCAACATGCCATTCGTGCATTCACACCCAAAGAACAGAAAGCTATTACTGCGATGGCAGAGACATTTAGACAGAATCCATCCATAAATATACCTACAGTTATTACTGAGCTAAAAACTGGGGAAGCACTTGTTTCGATGCTAGATAGTGAAGGAAGACCTGAAGTGGTTCAGCGTGCAATGATTTATCCACCACATAGCTTAATTGGAACCCTAAGTTCAGTTAGAAGACGAGATTTAATTGAAAATTCGCCTTTCTATTATAAGTATCATCAGATAATTGATAAAGAATCAGCGTATGAAATGTTGAAGTTAAAAGTTGAATCTCAAGCTGAAATTAAGCAATCGAGTTTAAATGAAAAACAACTTGAGAAAGAAAGAAGACAAGCAGAACTTGATGATTTAAAATTACAAAGAGAAAGAGCGAAGACGGAAAGAGAGATTGCTAAGGCAAAAGAAAAACAGATAAATCAAGTTCAAAAGATGGCTAAATCTTTCTTAGGCACAATGAGTAGTTCGATTGGTCGTGAAGTTGCCCGAGGGGTATTTGGGTCGTTAGTACGTAAGAGATAGCTTGTTATTGCGTAATGAACTTGTTATAATTTCTTCACTAAAGGGAGTAGATTCCCGCTGGGAGATTTGTTCCGTCAACACGATGGTTTATACCATCCGGACAATCATAACGTTCAAGACTTTAGCAATAAAAGGCTAAAGTCTTTTATATAAAATCCTATTTAAAACCACATGCTCTGCATGTGTGAAAAGAAACTTCTAGGGTGGTAATAGAAAAAAAGAGCCCAGCTTTGATAAGATTAGAAAGGCTGACAACCGAACTAATATCAA